>Ga0224496_10000017_pt1 | contig 155737 bp, 135 predicted proteins | sample SF_Jul11_sed_USG_2_FD_168127 | JGI IMG/M metagenome (GOLD analysis project Ga0224496, IMG submission 168127) | Sediment microbial communities from San Francisco Bay, California, United States - SF_Jul11_sed_USGS_8_1 | ecosystem: Environmental > Aquatic > Marine > Sediment | place: USA...
TGCAGAGAGCGGATTGCACTATAATTATTTTCGGTACTATGATCCGAGTTCGGGGAGATATGTGACGTCTGATCCGATTGGGTTGGACGGTGGGTTGAATACGTTTGGGTATGTTGGGGGGAATCCTAATAATCGAATTGATCCATTTGGGCGTAGTCCTGAGGATGTTTCAAACGCATGGAAATGGCTTGAAATTAACTATCCTGAATTAACTAAAGATGTAAACTACTACACAAATCCCATATTAAACTATACTCTGTACAGTGGCATGGCGTATGGAAACAGTATCGTTTTTCGAGAAAAATATTTAACCGATTGCCTTAGTGACCAACAAGTTGAGGAGCTAAAGGATACATTGATTCATGAACTCTTGCATTTACATTTAAGCAAACAATTGGGTGGTGATTTTAACTATATGGCCTCGGATATATACAGCGGCGGAGAGTATCATGACTGGGTATATCAGAAATCAGCAGAAATTTTACAATATTGGCAAGGTACCGTACCTGCAAATTCAGCCAGGCCAAGTATTAATACTTATCCTAAGTAGAAAAATATTAGAGATTAAGAAATGCTAAAAGCACTCAAAAATAAGGCTGTATTTGTATTGGTTATTGCATTACTTTTTCTATCGGGCTCTTACTGGATACTGCCAATTGTATATCAGTTGACTACGCACTTTGACGGAGAGTCAAAAGCAAAACAAGTTAAAGCAAAGGCAGATTTAAATCTGATTTCCAAATATGTTGCTATATATGAGAAACTAAACGGCGTGTACCCTAGAGATCTAGAAGTTCTTGTTCCAGCCAATGGGGGAAGTGTTAATGAGTGGTCAATAAATAAGATTCCTATCGACCCATGGGGGAATCCTTATAACTATATAGTGAAAATAGAAAATGGAAATGAAACATTCAGGTTGTGGACTTATGGAAGTGATCAAAAAAAGGGTGGAATTGGTGAAGGTGAAGATTTGCAAGAAACTTCTGAATAGTTCTTTCAATTTTAATGTCTACTTATCTGCCTACTGTTCAATTATTTAAATTACGTGCTATGTATCGATAAGCATGGAGTGTCACGCCATTCAAGTGATAGACTCAAAACAGTGGCTTAGCACGAGATCTCGAAGACAACACAAGCATCGATCTCGGTTTCGCGGGACAGTATTATGATGCAGAGAGTGGATTGCACTAATTTATTTTCGGTACTATGATCCGAATTCTGGGAGATATGTGACATCTGATCCGATAGGGTTAGATGGTGGGTTGAATACGTTTGGGTATGTTAAAAATCAACCGACAATCTCTGTCGATCCGTATGGATTAAATCCGTTTTTGGTGGTTGTGCCGAAGCCAGGTCCGATAGCAAATCCCATTGCTAGTCCTGTGCCTGGAGTTAGCGACGTGGATAATGATGGTATCGACGATAACGTAGTTCCTTTTCCCGGTCGTGGAGACACCCAAAGTAAAGGTGAAAATTGTCCGGCTGAACCAGAGGAAAAGGACCCCTGTGTAGTAGAATGGAATTATCTAAGAGGCCTATGGGAAGATATTCGGAGAATCGAATCAACTCGAAGTTTGCCATGGGATCAGATAAAGCAAATGAAAAGGTACTATAATGATCACGCTGAACGGTACAATGATACATGCGCAGCGTTAGGAAAATACCCAACTGCACCAAAATATTCAATCTTTGAACTTAGGTAGCGTTATGAGTTGTGAAAAACTAGATGAAAATGAATTAAAAGAGGCGTCTTCAATATTAGCAAGAATTATCGCGGCTAATTCGCATAATACCTTTTCTATATCAGTAAATGAATTGAGTGAACAGATTTATGTAGAAGCTATGGGATTTTGTAATACATTGATCAGTAACAATTGTGATCCCAATTCCGTTTCTAGTGCGATGAAATATCTGTCAGAAAAGCACACTTTTTCCTTTGATAAGGACAATGGCATACACTGGCCCTATATGTTGGAAGTTTTGTTGGAGATCGTCTGTCCGCGAGTAGAGTCTGGTGAATACTCAAAGCCTTTTATAAAAGGCTTTGAAAACATACTTAAAAGCTATAGATAGTTAGCGCGTCTGCAACAAGAATTGAGACTGTACACACATTCTGTGTAACTGCGTTTACACAAAATGTGTCTACAGTCTACGCACTGCCCATGTTTGTATTCTTGTATGACGCCAACGGCAACCGCCTACAAAAGACGACAGATGAGCGCGATCTTGCCTATAACTATGAGACGAACACCAACCGCCTCACCCTGGCCAATAACCGTTCAGTAATTCTGGACGAACAGGGCAACACCCTCTCAGACAAAGACGGCAAACGTCGTTTTGAATACAACCTGGCCAATCGTTTGGTGCGTTTCTATCGCAAAGACAGACTACACGCTAGCTATGCCTATAACGCCTTCGGTCAACGCATCAGCAAGACCCTGCATCACCGTGAAGACAAACATCACGACGATCACGACGATCACGACGATCACGACGATCACGAGGCGTATGGCAAACACGATAAGCATCCACACCAGACGATCGTCTATCACTACGACCTCAACGGCCAGTTAATTGCAGAAACCAAACCGGAAGGGGACTTGATCAAGGCCTATGTATGGGTGGATGCGACACCGCTTGCCCAGATCAGCGGACATGCAAACAAGGGAATTGGTCATGCGAAAGGTAAGCATAAAAGGGATGACAAGAAAGGTGACCGTGAATATGGACACAAACACGTAAAGGAAACGATACACTATCTCCACACCGATCACCTAGGTACACCGCGTATAGCTACGAATACAGACGGTGAACAGGTATGGCACTGGATGGGCAATGCGTTTGGAGATACGCAGCCGGTGTGGATAGATCATCACGAAGGGCATCATGAAGGAAAGGCCACACACAAATCGCATGACGAAGATAACGGACGTGAACATGACGATGAAGAACACATCAACCTCCGCTTTGCGGGACAGTATCATGATGCAGAGAGCGGATTGCACTATAATTATTTTCGGTACTATGATCCTAGTACAGGGAGATATGTGACGTCTGATCCGATTGGGTTGGATGGGGGGTTGAATACGTTTGGGTATGTTGGGGGGAGTCCTCTAAACTGGGTAGACCCTCTTGGGCTTGCGGAAGTATGCTGGAGCTGGGAGGGGCAATGGCCACATAAATATATTTGTGTAGGCGATAAATGTGCGGGAAATTGGCCGTGGCCCGAAGGTAATCACCCAGACTGTCCAAACAGAGGAATGATATTAGAAGAAACCAAAGATGTCGCTAAGTTCTGTACTAGCGATAATGGCGCTGGTGGCGAGTGTGAAAAAGAAGAATTTGACCAATGTGTTTTAGAAAGTATTGGAAAAGCAGGTGACTGTTCAGTGTACGACTGCATGACTAATAACTGTACTCACTGGGTAGATAATGTACGCGAAAGTTGCAAATGGGAAGCAACAAAAAATTGTTGTGCAAAGTGAGATAGTGTGAAGTAGCGACTATGAAAATCCAAAAATCAAAAAGCAATACTGCAGTTGTCGTAATGTTGCCGCTTGTTGCGGGATTCATTTTCTGGAATATTTTCACAAAAGAAAGTTCAGAATCGTTGGCAAGAAATAAATATGCACAGCTAGCTATAGATCAATTGAATGTAGAGATCGGTAAATTCCGGCAGCAACATGGTCGTTATCCGAACGAATCTGGTTGGTTCGTTGAGCTTAAGGACAGTAAACCAAATTCGGTATTTTTAGGAAAAATACCTTTAAAGAATGATGAACCTTTGGATCCTTGGGGCGCTCCGTATAGATATACGAATCCCGGAATACATAATACGGAAGCCTATGACCTTTGGACCTATGGCGCAGACTATAGTCCGAATGGCGAAGGGGAAAATAAAGATATTACTAATTGGAATTAGATCAAGGCCTTCTCGTAGGCAACACATCCGCGTAAAGGAAACGATACACTATCTCCACACACGATCACCTAGGTACACCGCGTATAGCTACGAATACAGACGGTGAACAGATATGGCGCTGGATGGGTAATGCGTTTGGAGATACGCAGCCGGAGTGGCTAGATCATCACGATGAGCATCACGAAGGAAAGGGTACGCACAAATCGCATGACGAAGACAATGGACGTGATCATGATGATGACGAATACATCAACCTCCGTTTCGCCGGACAGTATCATGATGCAGAGAGTGGATTGCACTATAATTACTTCCGATATTATGATCAGAGCACAGGACGGTATGTGACATCTGATCCGATTGGGTTGGATGGTGGGTTGAATACGTTTGGGTATGTTGGGGGGAATCCAAACAGAAATATTGATCTGTTGGGACTAAATTTATGTGATGTGCAGGTTGCCAGTAATTTAATTTCAGATACGTTTCCTGATTTAGATTTTCCCAACGTTACATACTCCTTCAGTTTACCTCGGGGCGTGGACGGAAGAATTATAGACGGCACAATCGTGCTTCCGGCTTATCAGATTTCGGCTACTTTGTCGCCGTCCCAGTTTAGGCAATTGGTAAATACCTTATATCATGAAACACTTCATGCTAATGATACAGTATTGGGGAGTGCTGAAAATTATTGGGGAGACAAATGGGACTCCGCTACAGGAGGATTTGGGCTCGGAGCGCACCACTTAGACATTTGGGAAAAAGCAGATATTTTTACCGAATCGAATAAGGAGAAAATTGATAGGTTGTATGATGAAACCAGCGGAGAGTGTGGATGCGAAAAATAGGATATGTCACTTTAGTTGTCATTACTATAATTGCTACTATTTTTCTCGTACCCCAATATTTTCCGCCAGATGATTCGCGTTGCATGGGAGAGATTGCGAGAATGCATTCTGTTAAAAGTGCCATTACGAAATTTAAGAATAAGTATAACCGATTGCCAAGCGATGTTGATCCCTGGCCTGATCTTGCTGAGTTTCTTGGTTATAATGCGACTCCATTGGATCGGTGGGGAAATGAATATGTGCTGAAATTTGGTAGGGACAAAAAAACAATAGAGGTTTTTGCAAAAGGGTTTGATGAAAATTGCCATTAATTACACAGAGACAGTAAACACCATTCTGTGTAACTGCATTTACACAAAATGTGTCTACAGTCTCCGTTTAGCCGGTGCTGCCTGAATCACACTATTCTTTGGGATACATTCCGCCGACTTTTGGGTATAATCCCGAGAAAATTATCTAAAACAATATCTCATGCGTCGCATCTCCTTATTTTTTCTTTTGATAACACCACTTTTCGGTTCAGTCTCGGCGGCGGACTATTCGACCTATTTTTCAATTGGGCGAGGGGTGTGGGCGCAGCAGCCTAGCTATCGGATAATTTATGACAATATTCAAATACAGGTAAATCCACTCACTGGGCTTGAAGAAGCGGTTAGAGGCTCTGGGGTTCTTGAGCATGAGCCTCTCGACCTGGCTAACCGCAACCATATCGAAATCGGTATTGATATACCATCGGATCTCCTTTCAGGATTTGTCTATGAGTTGAGTTTCGCCGCAAATTTCTGGTATCAGCCGACAGGGAAGACGGTGATATCGGAAGATACAACGCTTATCACCGGGTATACATGGCATGAATACCCCTTGACGATTGGACTTCGGTATACAGGTTTACCCAACGCAACGTCTTTAGCGGCCGGTGTTTCAAAACACTGGTCGTCGTTCCATTCGGTTTATTCGAATCTCAATACCTCGAATGTGCTTTCCTTATCAGTCGATGCTAGAACGCGTTTGGTTCGAGATCTTTACGCGGAAGTTGTATATAGTCGTAACCGATCACCTAGGCACGCCGCGTATAGCTACGAATACAGACGGTGAACAGATATGGCGCTGGATGGGTAATGCGTTTGGGGATACACAGCCGGAGTGGCTAGATCGTCACGATGAGCGTCACGACGGAAAGAGTAAACACAAATCGCATGTCGATGAAGAACACATCAACCTCCGCTTCGAGGGACAGTATTATGATGCAGAGAGTGGATTGCACTATAATTATTTTCGGTACTATGATTCGACTACCGGGAGATATGTGACGTCTGACCCGATTGGGTTGGATGGTGTGAAGAATACATATGACTATGTAAGTGGTAACCCTATTATTCGGATTGATCCAACTGGAAAAAACTGGATTGGGGTTTTTGTACCAGCTGTTTCTATTGGAGTCGGTTTAATCTGCAATTCTAAAGGCATTGGGAAATGCAAAAAGAATTTTCCTAACTACGGTGATCCTTTACACTCTGATTACAAGGGGTTCCTAAAATGTACTAGTGGTATTGCAGGAGTCGTAGGTCTAGGTATGGGAATCAGCACAGATCCGATTGGAGGGGCAGCTTCGGCGGTCGGCGATGCTGTTGGAAATACTAATAATTAGGACTGTGATATGTTCAATTTATTTGTCATTGGGTTATGAAATTATTTAATGTAATTTTGTCGGCATTGTTTTGTTTTATAGTTGCTTTTCTTCCATATATTCAGGCAGCTTCCGGGTCGGGAGTTGACTGGATTATAAGTGTTTGGAAAGCACTAAGTTTGGGAATTGATCTTCCAGAAGAAAGGCTGGCAGAGATATTCTATATCTCAATTGCAGGATTTTTAATTGGTGTTACATGTGTTGTTCTTCTAGTTACAAAAATAACTAAATGGAGTGAATTTTCAGTACTTTTGGGATCGTTGATATCCTTTGCTGCAACAATTTTGTTTGGCGTCTGGATTTTAAGAGATATTCCTGTGATTTCGATCGGTATGATACCTCTAATATTTTCGGTTTTCAGCTCTTTCAATTCAAAAACAAAACGTCAAGTTTCTGAGAATTGAGGCTTATCATAAGCTGGCTCACATTCAATGTCGATTTGGTGCTCATACAATGGCCATGACCTCTACTGCCTTCAAAAAACACAATAGTGAACCAACTCATAAGTATATCCCTGATATTAGGTAAAATACCAAATCTTGGGTATTCGCAGTGGTAAGAAATGACGGTATTCTGCGCATACGATTTAGACTAGCCGAAACAAAAGATATATTCGATAAATAACGGCGTAATCTGCAGAAGGAAAGGCAATATGAACAACAAGAATCAATTTTCACTCCTATTTTTAGTGGCTTCCATGACGATTTTGAATGCGTGCGGTAGTGTTACCGCGCCTGGTGATGAGAAAGACACCAATGTTTCTGCAGTCGTCAGTGAGAAAACGAAAGTCATATTGAATGGCAAGGACAGCACGCTTCAATTGACCGCTTATGCTGTAAATAAGATCGGCGAGCGCTTGGATACGCCACTTGAGTGGCATTCAGATAGTCCGGATCAGGTAGATGTAACACAAGAGGGCATTGTAACCAGTTATGTGACGAATGGATTTGCGCGTATTACTGCATCGGTGGGGGAGCATAGTGGCATACCTTTTAATATCACCGTCGCGACAGTGGCCGTTGATACATCTATTTTAGAGAGCGAACATATACTTGTGGTACCCGTTTTTAATGATCCCGATGCGCCACCGTCTAGCGAGAACCCGTTTAAGGTTACCGTATCGAATGAGCGTGTGGTTAACATAGGCGACAAATTCATTGTTGAAGGTGATAGGTTTTTCGGCGGTTCGGTAGTAGACATAGCGGAATCAAACGGGGGCAAAGTTATCACTGTTTCGCCACTGGCGCCCAAACTGTTATTTAGTGATTTAAAAGTTGAGCAGAAGACCAAAATCGAGAACTTGGAAAAATTCGTAAAACCTGAAGTACGCGATGCCTATGATATTAGCAGCGATGAGGAAGGGCGTCTTACTTTTACCTTGAAAAAAGAAAATGATAGTACACAAGCTAAACCACAGAACAAATTGCTCCCTCGCGCAGCAGCAATCGGAAGCGTCGACGGTAGTGCTAGCTATCGGGAGTGGTTTATGGTCTGTCGTGTTCAAGGGGCTGCGGGCGATACTGATCCTTTCTATATCACTCCTCCGGATAGTATTACCTTCGATTATGATCTCGATCTGGTATTCGATTATGACTCTGAAGGCATTGGTTTGAAGAGGCTCGCGATTGACGGTGTGATCGAGGGCGGGATGTATTTCGAGGCCGATGTTGTGGCGTTTGAGACTGCGACAGAATGTGAGATAGATATATTCGATATCCAGCTACAAGTCGATGGCATATTTGAGGAGTTTTATAAACTGGAGGTTCCTCTGCGAGTCGGAATGTTTGCGGAACAAAACGCCTTCGCGAATACCGGTAATATCAAGGCCAGCGCCCGTGTATTTGGGCAGCTATCAATGGGCTTGCAGTGTGATGCGGAGGGTTGTGGCCCTTTACAACAGAGCAGCGGCGAAGCTTGGGCGGATTTTGACAATATTGTGCCTGATATAAACACCTTAACTGAAACGGTAACCGTCCATCGTAAAGTGATGGCATATTTCGAAGCGGGATTACGTTTGTTAGGCTATGAGTTTTTTGGCTATCGCATCGGTATTTCGGAAACCACCAACATAATGACGGTACCCGGTGATATCGTAAACGAAAATTTTGAATCAGAGTATTTTCTGGCGATAGAGCAGGGGTTTGTGCCTGGTAAACATGAGGGTTTGTGGGCCTTAAAGCCTGTCGCAGAACTGCTCAAATACAAAGAAGATGCAGTGTTCACGCAAACCCTGGATCAACAGATACTTTCACGCTCGCCTCTTAGCGAAAGAGTGACTGCTTTCCGCTACCTAAATGAACAGGGAGAGCAACGCTTAAAGTTAACAGCCAATATTGTGCATACCTCGGAACGGTATTTGAAAATTCCCGAGAATACGAGCGACGAAACGGACATTTACAATATCCAGAATATTCAGTTTTATCGCGTGACTGACCCAGACAACGTCGTCGAAAGCATAAGTGAAGTTGAACCGGAACCACCTGTCGCGATAACACCTGGACGTACACAGTTCTCAGTTTCCGTTCCGGGAACATTTTCAGATGAACCGGACGTAGACTTTTATGCAGTGGTGACCACCAATCGAGGCCCCAAATCGCCTCGTACACTTTCTGATGGAACAAGAGCAGTCTTAAACACAAAATTCTTGCTCGGGAAGGCGATACGTCTCAGTGAGCGATATGAAGTGAGCTTCAGCAACTTCACACATGTAGGAAATTTTAATACTGGCAAAGTTGTCGGTAGAGTGATTGTTACTGATATCGTAGATGGTGTAAGAGTGCCAGTAGCAGGAGTGCCGGTGTCGTTCCTGAAAGACTTCGGGGACACGCCAACAGGCACTTATGAGTATCTTACTGTTGAGACAGATGCCTTTGGCGAGGCGATGGTAGAGCAGAATTATGTATTTGGTCCGGGTTTTTATACTTCCGCCAGTATCAATGTCTATGTTCACAACGATAACTATGGGGAGATCGTTGCGACTTACAATGACGGACCTGCTACATGCCCACCGCCTTGTTTTGCGAGTTTTGATAGCATAGAAATGCCCAATAGCCTGGATCGTATCATCGTTTCAAACGTAGAAGGTTTTCAACGCCGTCTGATGCCCGTTACATGGTTTCGAGAAATCGAATACAAGCCTTTTCGTCGGACGAAGACCAACCGTCATCAAGTATAGAAATAAGATGATTTCGCAGCCCAACATGGTGCTTGACGGCGAGACGAGTCGGTCCGGCTCAGCTGCCTGTTTTGCGCTAATAGCACCACTCTTGTAGGCCTGGGTCAGTTCTTCTGCCATTTCTTTGGTTTTTCGCATGTATTCAGCGCGTACAGCGGCGTCTTTTATAAAACGCGTAGCAAAGTTCACTGCCTGTACTTCGAGTTCTCTTATGGCGGCCTGGGCTTCAGGATCGCTTACGCGATTGTTGTCAGTCATGTGTTAACTTCCTTTCGGGCTTAGACGCTGGATACGAATAAAACGTTTTTCAAATACGTTATTGCGATGTGTCACTTCGGTTAAATCTTTTGCGAAGCGAAAACGTTGTCCGTTAGGTTCAATCGACACTTGGTATCGTGTCTCGGGGAGGAAGTCGAATTCCAAATCGTTTGAGGAAGTGATGCTGGCATTGTCAAACGCGGCAGCGGTGTAGGGTAGGCCTATATCCAGAATCTCCAGTATGTTGAACTGCTGATCGAGTAGTATGAGGTGTAGACCTTCTTCATAAGGGCAGTCGTCGGAGGTTATGAGCAAGTAGTACTGGTCGGATAACTGATATTGTTTTTCCAGCAGCAGTCCAGGGATAAGCAGCCCACAGGGTAATTTTTTATACTGCAGTTCTGAGTCGGTATCAGATTTGTTTTCGAGGGAAAACTCGGCGATTTCTTCCATAATTCATCGACTTGATTTTAATTCAATTTCCTACGAGGGTGACAGTTTACCCGTTTTCAGGGTGTTCGACTACTAGCCCCAATACAGACTAGGGTCAAATACAGTGTCTTTTTGGTCTGGTACTTAGACTTATTCAAACTCTTCTGCTTTACTCTATAGGTAAGTTCAAACTTCATTGTCACATCCCGACAAAAATCTGACGCCAGATGATTGTCTGTTTTGTCCTGTATTTAAAGACCAGGGGAATGACAGCAGTTGGAAGCGTTTGAATTTTTTATCTATTAACAAATAAGAATTCGGTCCTTCAGGCTTGGAATCGCGTTTGCATTGATGCTCTGAATATGTGGTCTACCTGGAACGCGAGATTTTTCTCAGTCTGTCTGGGTTGGTCGCGTATTGATCAAAATAAATTCAAATAGATTAGAAGGAAACAATGATGGGGATCATGTCAAAACATATCACGCATTATATTTTCACGGTACTTTTTCTTTTTGCTTTTTCGAGTGAGTCTCTCAATCAATCGAATGATAGTCACTACGCAACTCTTGAGTATAGTGGAAAGACGACTTCTTTTGATTACTTGAGTGAAGAGTCAAATAGTCGCATTGCACAAAAGAAGCTAAAAGAGTTACATCAACGATCAAAGATTTGGCTCGCTTACGCAGATGCAGAGAAGACGCCGTTTAAGAAAGTCGCTCGTGATGATGTGCATAAAGTGATCAGCACACCGGATGAGCTGGTTATCCGAAAATACTTCGATGAACATCCGAACCTTTTTATGAAACGGCGTGTATTTGAGCTTCAACAGGTAGCGTTTAAAAAGGGAATAGAAGCCAATAGAGTTCGCGATATATTGCAACAAAGCAGGTCTTACCCCGAATTTGTCTTATCACTGATACGAGCAAGAATAAATCACAACTCTTATTCCATCAGTACGACTTCGGAGAATATACCAGCTGACATTCTGGACGATGTCGCTGCGCTCGGAGATGGGCGAGCGGTAGTAAAAGAGATGCCTGCCGGTATACTCGTAGTATGGCGCGTATCGTCGAGTCCGGAACCCTGGTCTTACGAAGAGGCAAGGAGTTTTATAACGCGCACATTGAAGGATGCGAGACTCAGAAAGATCTCAATTCAGAAACCGCGAAATCTTCAACATACGTGACAAAATAGACGACCGTATTCGATACTGTGTCAATCGGGAATTTAACTGCCGTCGGTAGTTGAATGATAGCCGTTTATAATCATTAAAATGGATTCGGCTGGATTTCATGAGTTTCGCGAATTGGTAGATTGGCATTGTGACTTTACAGTACGTCTAATTTCCTAATCCACAAAACCGGGCTATGTATACCCTATGTTGAAATGGTGCATGTCGCAATAGGGAAATTACACTTGTTCAAACTCTGGCATCTGAAACGTAGAATTTAGAGGGTGCTCCTACGAGTCAATTCTCGTTACTTTGTAGTTTCTTTCCACATTCACAGTAATCGCTCCCCATTTGGAATTGCGCACTCGTTCCTGATGCAGGCTGAAATCGTCCTCACTCGCAAATTCTTCGTAGACGTCAAATCGGTTGCCGTTTTCCTTGTCTTGCGTGACCTCAAAGATGAGGCAGCCAGGTTCGCTACGCGTATTCTGAATATGATGAGGCAATTCTTCGAGTACCGCCGGAAGGTCAACGGTGGGTGCGATAATGTAACCTTGTAAGACGACCTTGGACATAGCTGATAATGGTAAATGAATTTACTAAATTAAATAGTGTTCACCGTAATAGTTCAAGGAAAACATATGCTGATATTGACGTTGGAATCGCTGGTGATGATAGAGAGAATTTGTCTCGTAAGAGTATGCGTCTAAATGTTTTTTATGAAATCAAAAACAATAGACAATGAAACCCTGTTAGAGAGTTCAACATGAACTGAATACACTTAAAGGAATTGGTAGCGGGGACCGGATTTGAACCGATGACCTTCGGGTTATGAGCCCGACGAGCTACCAGGCTGCTCCACCCCGCACCTGAAAGAGGTTGGTATACTACCACGGTTTTCTTCGATTACAAGTCCTTGGGAAAATAAAGTAAAAATAATAGATGTGAAGCAGAAAGGTTAGAAGTCAGTACACCATTTCGTGATCAACCTGTTTGACCAAACGCGTAAAAACGACGCGCACAGAATGCGATATACCTCTCGACGCGAGATTTTGTAGGGTATTAATTCGTCCTGTTGTTCGAGGTGGTTTCGAAGGCCTTTCAGTGTGTATAGTCCAATAATCATTGGCCAAAGGCAGGCGAGGCGTAGTCTGACCTGGGTTTTCGGTATGGCCAGAAAATAGGTGAGTGCATCGTCATAGTAGCGTCTGGCCTGTTCCAGTAAAGCCAATAATTCGTTCCTCAATTCCTGCTTCAGAGGCGAGGCTAACAAGTCAGTTGCGTTACTTCCAGCCGCACCAAGTATGTCTCCAGGGATGTAGCATCGACCAATTTCGGCATCTTTGCGGACGTCGCGCATAATATTAGTCAGCTGCAAGGCCTTCCCAAAGGCAATCCCGTAGTGGCTCTGTTTATCCAGTTCCCATCCACTAAGTGCCCCAATATTTTGCGCGCATAGACGAGTCCAGAATTCGCCTACGCAGCCTGCGACCATATAGGTGTAACGATCCAGTTCCTGTCTGCTTGCCAGCGCTTTGGGCGTTTGCACATCCTCAAAATAGTCCAGGTCAAACAACATGCCTTGGGTCAGCGTATCGAATACGCCCAAGACTAAAGACCGCTCGACTTTATCCAGGTGCTTCGCCCCTTCGATGGCGAGTGAGGTCTGTCCGAGTATGCTTTTTTCACTGGCACTAAGTGCAGCGATTTCAGCTTTAGTCAGTGGTGTGTATGGCTTATTGCTGAGCACTGACTCTCGAAACTGCTCCAGTCGCAGGTGGCGGACTTTTTGTGGCCAGTCATGATGGTCGGACAAGGTATCGGCGATACGCGCCAGCAGGTAGGCCAGGGAGATAGGGTAGCGTACGGCGGGGGGCAGAATCTTCAGAGTTAGATAGAAACTACGGGCCGAAAGCTTCAGTTGTTGGAACAACCAGGCGTGAGTTTGTGTAGAGCTTTTGTCTGTGGACATGTGCTTCCAACGCGTGAAAACTGGCAGTCTAATCTAGCATCGGGCACTTATGCCAGTTTCTGTGGCTGGGATTCACCCTCACACGTTAAAAAAGCAAGGGCATGCTTAGTGAATTAGGCCTCAAGGTTTCAGCGACTTACTTGAGAGCAGACGCTGCCAAATGTCCGAGAATATTGCCAAGGCGAGATCAGTCCCTATAATAAGAGCCCGTTTGAATTAAGGACTGAGATAGTAGCCATGAAAAAATACGGTATTCGCGTGACGCTCCCAGAGGGTGATGTGATGAGTTCTTCCCACTTGTTGGGTGCTGATTTTGAGAGCTTCCGCTGGTTTGACTCTGCCGAGGAACGGGACCGCGCATTTAATGACATGCAGAGGCATTTGCCGAATTATCGACGACAGGACTTTGTAACGCAGGTACTCGAAAAGGTAGATCGCTAATCCCCTCCAACATGAAGCCGCACCGACAGATTAGCCAGATATTCAGAGGGATACATGGCTATGTCGATCTTAGCGAGCGAGAAGAGGCGCACTTGCGCCTCATCAAATCCTCATCCACTTATGGCGAAATTACCAATATCGCGGCGCAAAAGCTGATTGATTACATAGGCCTGGGCCCAGATGACGTGTTTTATGATCTGGGCAGTGGTGTTGGCAAGTTAGTGATTCAAACTGCAATGTGTTCACCGGCAAAGAAAATCGTCGGTATCGAATTTTCGCGACAGAGGATCAAAATGGCACGAATGGGTCTGGCCGAGGCGAAAGCGCAAGACTTACTCGAATGTAGCCAGGTGAAATTCGTGTGTTCGGATTTGATGAGACGAAATCTCAATGATGCAACGGTGATCTACAGTTGTTCGACTGCGTTTCCCCCACGCTTTTTCCGCAAGATGGTAAAGAAGCTGGAGGGTATGCGATCAGGGTTTGTTTTCATCAGTTTAAGTGAGATTAAGAACAATCCCTATTTTGATTTAATCGATACCCTGCGCCTGAATATGAGTTGGCTGCCTAATACCCCCGTCTATGTGTATGAAAGAGTCGATCCTTTCAACTAGCGCTAAAAAGGCTAACGCACCACACCCGCGCTATCTACGCGCAGAATAAATCCGTCGGATCCGCCTATACTACTGTTGCCATCCACACCTCCGTGGGCACTACCGATACCAATAAGTTCTCCGCTGGGCGTAGGTAATAATGCAGCAAAGTTTGCGTGACCATTTACAGGTATCTCACTTGTCCAGAGTGGCTGTTCAGCATTTTGATCAAGTTTGCGGATCTGAAGATTGCTCGTTGGCATCTCAGGGCGTGGCGCCTGGCCGGGTCCAAAGACAGGCATAGACATGATGGGGTCAAAGTTAACTTCGATACCTGCGACATAAATAGATTGTGCGTCATCCAGGTAGACTAAATGGGTTTCGACTTGCTTGCCGCCCGTGGATGCCCATTGCCTGCGCCACAGCTCCTGGCCATTGCCATCAGTTTTAAGCAGAAATCCGCCGCTGGTATCGGTACCACTGGAATCAAAACCGCCATGAACCATACCCGGCATATAGAGCTCACCGGCGGCTGAAATCATCGGTCGAGAAACTTCTACATGGCCATTAAAAATATATTCATTCTGTCCAAGTTCCGTTCCATTACTATCGAAACGGAATAAACGAATATTGGCGCTTGGATTGGTGATATGAAACTGACCGCCCATTCCGCTGCCCATATCCATGGCTTTCTGCTCACTAACAACAACGTATAGTGTATTTGCAGAATATACGATACCCATCGCAACTTCGTCGTTTTCGGTACCTTTCTGCGTCAGTAATATTTGTTGACCATTGGTGTCATATTTTGCAAACAACAGATCGTGCTCACCGGCGTTCGTAAAACCGGCGACGGCTCCCATAGTCGAACCCGCCAGATAGATATTGTTCTGTTCATCAAGCGCTACTCCAGCAACCATGGCATGTTTATCGGTAGCGCCGAATTGCTGTTCCCATAGCTGATTGCCATTGGTATCGTATTTGGTGACAAATATATTCGATATCGTCTGCGGCGTGTCCAATTGCGGCATCAGGTTATCAGACTGACCGGTGGCTACAATTTCCGATGCGCTAGTCAACGCTAGTGCGGTGACGGTGTCATAGTTGTTTGCTCCAAATGTTTTCTCCCACAAGGTTGTACCGTTCATATCCATTTTAGCGATATAGGATTGGGTATCGGGAGGTCCGATGTTCGGGGGAAATATGCCAATACTAGGCGCGTTGGGCATTCCAACGGGTAGATCTATTGGCGTTTTACTACCACCAATATAGATATTGCCGTCACTTCCCAATACTGCATCGGCGATGGATTCGTCATCTGCACTGCCGAAATGCTTGGTGCTGGTGGGTTGTGTCGTAACCGTGAATGACCAGGTATGCGGAGTGGCGAACATCGGTTCGTTGGTAGATCTACGAATGTTGGTAGACAGGTTGACTGTATACGTCGCACCCGGTTGCCATGGTTGGGCAGGTGTAAACTCAGCGACATGATCGCGTATATCAATGCTACCTTGTACCGGCACGCTATTGAGACTGATAAAAAAGTTCTGCTGGTTAACGCTGGCGTTTTCGGGTGGATACTCAAATTCCAACCTGACTTTACTATTTACGCTGACATTTTGTGCCCCAGGCTCGGGTTGGTGAGTGAATATGGGAACGCGGTCTTCCGTATTAAACGTCCAGTCTCTTGCATTATCACCCAGATGTTCACCATTGGTGTTGGTGATGCTGTGATCCACGCTCATGGTATATAGGGTTTCGTAATACAGCTTTGCCGGTTTTAGCGTGGCGGTGCGTGTGGCGCTATTATAGCTTAGTTCGGCACGGACTTTTTCATGACCGTCAGATAACCAAAAAGAGCCAGAAGTCAGCGTGGCTTGATTGATGTCTTGACTGAATTGAACGGTAATCGCACTGTCTACTCTAACGTTTCCTCCGCTGGGTGTATGGTTTACGATACGGAAACCGTCATTTCCACTTCCACAGCCAAGAATTAGCAGCAAGCAAAAGTACACCGAATAGACTCGGAATTTTGTGATAAAAAAATCCATTTTTCTCCAACCTGGAATTATTTTTAAGTTATTTGTTTTCTTTATATTGTCTGTTGACCAAGCTTATTTACCGAACGGACATTAATATGCGCTGATTTTTTCCGCAGTGATTACATAGAGCAAAGAATCCATGTTCCCGGTAACGCTGATGCGCGCACCATCATTTAGACTAATTCCCTGATCTATCAGCGTCCCTGGTTGAATAACGCGCAATTCGTAGTTTATCCCTTGATCGGTTGTAAAAAGATAGTAGTCGCGGTTATAACCTCCATAATAAGAATATATCAGGCGTACTATCGTCCCCCGATAAACCGGTGTTTGTTGGCTGACAGCGTGAATTTCTCGCGGATAAAGTACTAATTGATTCGGCGCGCCTTGCAGCATAGGTAAAAGTAACTCGACCTCGGCGCCAGTAGTCATCGTAACGCCACTGAGTGCCAGTGTAGATTCGCTAATGGATACTAGTTTGAGTCCAAGATCTGTCATCACATGGTATCCAAGAAGATTGACTCCACAATCAAGTTGACGAGTTTGAGCTGTGCCTAATACTCTTGCTCGCAGAAGCGGCCCGTATAACATCGGTGCGGGGTTAGAGCTGTATTCAATGTGGGAGACGTTTATGGTGTTTCCACTTAACATCCCGCTGACAACAAGCGGCGGTCCCGCGGTGAATTCAAGTCCAGACGAAAAGGCCAGGGCGGTATCCACACTCAAGGTGTATTCCGTGCCGGAGGAATTGACGAACAGATATGTTCGGGTTAAGCCGTTATCACATAAACGCGTTACCACATAGCCTTCGAAACTTGTCTCGTTGCTAGTGTTGTTGGCATCAAAAAACGCTATACCGTGCAGCATGTGATTCGCGAGGTTACGAACATAGTGCGTTACGCTGAGTTGCATTCCGTCTGATATTACGAAGGGCAAAGTGTTTAGTGTGGCTTCATCTATGGCCAGACGCGTCGAACCTTCGGTCTGAGCTGCAAATTCAAACACGCGCAATACGCTGCAATTCAATTGAAGTGGCGTGAGTTCACCAATAATTGTTCCTGTGATTGGTGGAGGAACCATGGCAATCGTAGGCGCGCTTTGTATGGACACGGCTACGAACGTATCGGCCTGGTAATTACCCCATATCTCCCATGCGCCAACGCCGGGTTGTAAAAGATCTGGAAAGATTTGCTTGTCAATGCGTACGCTCACAGGCCCATTGGAATCAATAAAATAATATTCATTAGCATTGGTTTGTTGACAGTCGACAGCGGCGACATGGCCGAGTAGGCGCGTGTCAGTCGCGCGGGACATACTACTTACATGCATGACGTAGGTAGGACCGGTGTAGCGACCATTGGCCTGCACGCGTTCACCTGGTTGAGGAATACCCATAGGTAGAAAGTTTTGAGCGGGGCCGCGCAGGGTAAATTCAGTACCGTCGTCTCGACGCAAACTAACACTGAATATTCCGCCGGTACAGCTAAAGGTATCTTCTATTCCGATCGCAGTGACTGTGCCGCTAAGTCCCACCGTGATACTGCCCTGATAAGCAATGCTTTCGACCTTGAATCTGTTCTGGTCAATATAATAGCCTGTTACACGAACATTGTCGTCCCAGCTAAAATTATTGTTTGGCGCTGTTGCGCCAAAGATTGTTGTATTGGCATCCAACTCCAGCCGAACACTGCTTGCTGTTGCAGGAACAAACATAGTGTATCGGTTTTGCGTATCGCTACACGATACGGAACTAGCGAATTGACCAATATCACTAATGAAACCAACAACATTGACTTGCTGTTGAGTTGGTGGAATTTTGATAAACGCAGGAGGACGCGTTAGCACTAGTGCCCTCTGTCCATTCTCATCATTGATCCACTGACCCGCAACGAATACGGCCATTCCCGTTTGCAGAGGGGTGCCAGCATCTCGCACATAGGACGGGATGCTAATGCGTATCAATTCACCACTATCTATTCGCATAAGATAACTATCTTCAGAATTGACACCGCTGGTCGGCAAAACGACTTCTATGGTACCGGTGTATGTCTGCTCGATGAGATAATTTTGTATGCTTTCAATTTGGACGACTTTGATGGCCCATCCAGTAAATGGCTGCGGTACGCTTGCACCAAGAATTTTGACACGCAAGCCCCTGAGCCTAAAGTTCATGGCCAGGTCTGTTAATGCTGTTGACAGTTGCAGCGGAATGGTTTGACCGCTTTCTGTTACCAGATGAAATTTTTGTATGTCACTGCCGGAATTTCCGGAAATGAGAAAGCCGGTAAACTGTTCAAGATTCGCTGTACCGCTTTGGATTTTCGTCACTACAAACCACGCTGGATTGTTGCCAGTCGTCTCCCAATATCCAAGTAGTGAGACTTGTTGAGTACGCAGGGATATTGCCTGATGACGTAATGCTTCCTGCACTTTTAGCGTAATCGCCTGGCTACCCATTACTAGCGAAAAGACGTGACTTGCTTGTCCACCTGGCGTTAACGGATCGCCGACCATATAGGCAAGTATGCCGTTGAGATTGGTAAGATTATTTGTTGGTTTGACTGGCGTGGTTTCGCTTTCATCTTCGACATCGATTTCGGACACCTCGATACGCGCTTGCCCAAGAACGGGGTCTCTCTGTAACTGCCCCCGAATTTTTATGTGTGTGCCGATAGCAATTGAACTGAATTCGGTTTGCAGGCCAGGAGGAATGTTCAGCGCATACCAGCGGGCGAGGTCTGTAACCAGCCATAGACCACTACCAGGGAACGCCGCGTTTTGGCTTAGAACGCCATTGAATTGCAATGTGTTGTTGCCGTCATCGCGCAGTCTCAACACTCTGAAATCACTGGTATGGACGACTACGCCACTTTTGCGGCCATCGTATTGCATTTCAATGGTTTCAGGATAGTAATACCGAGGGTTATATCGAACGCGCTTGACCCGGTTTTGTGATACTGCCTGACGCAGATCAGTAAAGTAGTCATCCATACTGGAGACGTTATAGTTGCCCTGTAGAATTTCACTCGGGCGTTCTATATTGCTTCGTGATGTTAAATGTAGAGTGGAGTCTTCCTGTTCCGGACAGTCGCATTGTCTATGTATGGAAAATTCATATTCTTCTATCCCTGAACCCGCCCAGTTTTCCTGCATGCGAGTAAGTTCCGTCAAGAGTTCTGCTGTGGTTATGGGTTCATCAGAATTTTCCGACAGTGCTGGTTGGGAAAGTCCACATGCACTGATGAAGGATAGAAAAGTCGATAACAGAATTGCATAGCAAACCAGACGCACGCCCCAAAATGGGGACGGAACCGCTTTTAATGAGCCCGCCATTGTTTCTCCCCCGAGAAGATTATTTTTTTGATTGCTTTAAAGATTAGTTGAAGCTCAAGCTGAGAGTCAACTGAGCAATTTACTTTTCTTGTATTAACAAAGTGGCAAACCAGAAAATCGAAAATCTGGAAAATACTTAAATAAAACAATGTAATAGCTGGGTGTGAGGCATTTGTGTATAGCTATTAATCGTGACCATCCAGTAGTTTATAAAAATAATATGAAGTAATATGTTTCCTTTTTTGGCAATCATGATTTGGAAAGCGACGGGAGGAATTCGAAATTAAAGAGGATTTGTATGGGGGCGGGAGTTTCTTGTTGCGTGATAAAAAATGAGGGACTCTGCTGGATGCAGTATTCAGTTATCTGTTTTGAAAATAAGTAACAGCTGTGTGATGACTGAAATAGGAAGTAGGAAAATTCTGATGAAAATAATTACTCGATCATTTACAAAAATGAAAAATAGGGTATCCGGTTTTACGCCAGGATGCCGGCTGCTATTTTTGGGTTTAGCGTTGACGGTTTTTTCACTATTCTCGACCGTACACGCCGAGTCTTATACGCTTTTTGAATCCGGTCAGGTACGTCCCATAGTCTTGTCCGAAGATGGGGGCACTCTGTATGCTTTGAACACGCCAGATAATCGTCTGGAGATATTCGAAGTCGATTATAAAAAGCTCAAACACAAGGGATCGGTGCGTGTAGGTATCGAGCCAGTTGCAGTTGCGGTAAGAAACGATGACGAGGTCTGGGTTGTTAATCACCTTTCCGATAGCGTCAGCATTGTGGATGTTTCTGACAAAGAAAGACCTCGCGTCACGCGAACGTTGAATGTTGGCGATGAGCCACGCGATATCGTATTTGCGGGTACGGAAAATATTCGCGCATTTATTACCACAGCGCACCGTGGACAAAATTCCCCTGTCGATCCGCAACTGACTACGCCAGGTGTTGGACGTGCGGATGTTTGGGTGTTCGACGCAAAGACCGCTAGCAGGTCGACTAAGGCGAAGTACGAAACTATCATTACGGTGTTTACCGATACGCCACGAGCACTAGCTGTTTCGCCTGACGGTAAAAAGGTATACGTCGCTGGTTTCAATACCGGAAATCAAACAACGGTAATTTTTGACACTACCGTTTCCATGAACGGCGGTCTACCAAACGCCGTCGTCAATGCGGATATGAATGGCGATGGGTTTGCTGAACCACATGAACTAAATACCGCCGGAGAAATCCAGCCTTCCACCAGCTTGATCGTGAAATTTGATGGCCAGCATTGGGTGGATGACAAAGGACGTATCTGGGATGATCACGTTAAATTCAATCTACCGGATAAAGATGTGTTCGTTATAGATGCAACACAAAGCCCGCCACGCCAGATCAATGGTGAGTTGGGATATTATGCCGGCGTTGGATCGACATTGTTCAATATGGCAGTCAATCCGGTTAGCGGTAAAGTGTATGTGAGCAATCTGGAAGCCAGAAACCAGATTCGTTTTGAAGGTCCGGGTGGCGGCGGTAGCACCGTGCAAGGTCATAATGTCGAGAGCCGTATTACTGTACTCGATAGTGGCGTGACGCCGATACATCTGAACAAGCATATCGATCGCAGCGCGTGTTGCAAGTCCATTCCTAATGATGAGAATGCACGCAGCGTGGCCTTTCCGATGGATATGGCCGTTTCAAGAGACGGCAAGCAACTTTTTGTTGCGGGTTACGGATCTAACAAAATCGCTATTTACGATACCGAAAAGCTGGAAAAAAATAGTTTCGAGCCGAGTCTTGCTGATCAGGTTGTTCTGACGGGCGGTGGTCCGGCCGGTATTGTTGTAGATAAAAATGCACGTTTTGGATTTGTGCTGACACGCTTCGATGACGGAATTTCGGTTATCGATCTTAGAGAACGTAAAGAGCTGTCACACATCACGATGTACAGTCCTGAGCCGGCCAGCATTACTGAAGGCCGTCGTTTTCTCTATGATGCCTCTTTGACTTCTGGCAGTGGCGATCAGGCATGTGCCGGATGTCATGTATTCGGAGATTTCGATTCTATCGCCTGGGATCTGGGTAATCCGGATGGTAGTGATGTGCACAACCCTGGTCCATTAAAGATTGATCACGCAGATTTCGGTTTGCCACTTGATCCTAATTTCAAACCGATGAAAGGACCAATGTCGACGCAAAGCTTGCGCGGTCTGGCAAATCATGGCCCAATGCACTGGCGTGGTGATCGTCACGGTGGTGGTCCGGGTATTGTCAATGAGCAACCCGATGGTGGTTCGTTCAGCGAAGATGCTGCATATAAAGCGTTTAATGGCGCCTTTGTCGGTTTGATCGGACGCAGTGAACCGTTAACCAACGCACAAATGCAGGCATTTACGGATTTCGCCTTGCAGATCACCTATCCACCTAATCCAATCCGTGCTTTGGACAATTCACTTAGCACAGCGCAGGAGGCGGGACGTCAGTTCTTCTTCGATGAAACCAAGATTGCCGATTCGGTATTCCATTGCGGTGGTTGCCACGTCGTGGATAGAGAAGCCAACAAAGCCTTTGGTGTTTCCAAGCCGGGGTTTTTCGGTACCGATGGCAGTTACACCTTTGCCTTCCAGCCACAGTTTTACAAGGTTCCTCAGTTGAGAAATCTGTATCAGAAAGTGGGTAAGTTCGGCATGAGTAATAGCGGCTATTTTCTGGCTGATGATCCATTCTCGGGAAATCCGTTCTTTAATCCGAATCAACACATGGGAGATCAGATTCGTGGTTTCGGATTCATGCACGATGGATCGGTCGACACCACGTTTCGTTTTCACAACATAGTGGGATTCTTGCCGCGTCCAGCAGGTACGGTAACGCCTTTAGATCCAGGTAATCCGGAAAGTCTGCCTATTTCTCCAGAAGGCATGCAGATTCGCCGCAATCTGGAACAGTTTCTGTTCGTGTTTGACAGCAATCTGTTTCCCATCGTAGGGCAACAGGTCACTCTGACAGGAAACGATAGCGACAGCGCCAAGAGCCGTGTTGCATTAATGCAACAGCGTGCAGACCTGGGCGAGTGCGATCTGATTGCGACGAGTGGTTCAAGAGGGTATTTCTATGTTGGTGGTGGAGAATTTATATCCAGCAGTCAATTTGATGGTACCCTCGCGGCTGCAGACTTGATGCAAAATGCAGAAAGACGCGCTCTGACCTACACCTGTGCGGTCCCGGGTAATGGCGTCCGAATCGCGTTGGATAGAGATGAAGATGGTTTCTTTGATGGCGTGGAAATGCGATCAGGAAGTGATCCTGCTGACCCGAACAGCACACCGGCAATATAAGCCGACTTATCACTGTTCAAAAACTGAGGCCACTTTCAAAGTGGCCTCTTATTTTATGCGTTTTCCGTTTCTCGAAATTGGTATGCCTGCGAGACGACCTGACCGACTAATTCCTGGATCTTGTTTAATTGATCGTCAACATTTTCACCCGCTTCTTTGCAGCTGGATTCGAGGAGACCGGCGGCCTCTTGCAATGACGTGGCACCGATAGTTGCGGAGGCGCTCTTCAAGGAATGCGCTAGTCGTTCGGCATTGGTGAGATTGCGGTTTTCAATTTCCGAGGCGATGTCTGTAGTGACATGGGCGTATTGCGCTACAAACATGTCCAGTAACTTCTTATAAAGTGTGCGATCATTGTTCAATCGTTCAAGTGCGGTGGCTCTGTCCACATCCACAATCGCTTGCGTCGGCTGGACTGATTGAGGATTAACCCAGTTGGCGAGCGTCTTCCACATGGTATCGACGGAAATAGGCTTACTGATGAAATCATTCATTCCCACCTCCAATGCTTTTTCGCGATCGCCCGACATGGCGTTAGCCGTCAAGGCAATAATGGGCAAATGCTTTAGTTTTGGATTGGCGCGAATGCTTTGTGTCGTCATATATCCATCCATAACTGGCATCTGACAATCCATGAGTATTCCGTCAAAGTTTTCTGTTTCAAGTATGTTCAATGCTTCCTGGCCATTATTGGCAATGGAGACACGGATACCACTTTCCTGCAACAGGCTTTGAGTAAGCTCCTGGTTAAATGCGTTGTCCTCAACCACAAGTATATGACAACCGCGTAGTTTGCTCACGGCGGTCTTATCGATGTTTTTGCCAGCGTATTTTTGTACGACATTATTGCTATCGTGTCCCAGGGCGACTCGAATTGCGGTATATAACGAGGGCGTTGTTAGGGGCTTGGTAACACAGGTGGAAATGCCCGCAGAATGAAATTCCGCGCCATCATTTACGTCGCCATATGATGTCATTAATATCGTTGGAGGTATTTCGTCACGCTGGTGTAACTGTCGTATCCGTTGCAGGGTCGCGATACCACAGAGATTCGGCATGTCCCTGTCTATTATGATCAGGTCAAATCGTGAATGAAAATCAGACAGCCGCATTTTGGTAATGGCATCTTTCCCTGAATCTGCCAGGCTTACCTCGAAGCCCATGCGCTTTAGCATATTCGCCATGAGCCGTCGTGCATTCGCATTGTCATCGACGAGCAATATGCGTAAGCGTCCAACAGATTTAAAAGGAATCCGTTCCCGAGAAGAGGATTTCGTGTCTTTATTCAGTAAAACCGTTGCATGAAACGTACTGCCAACACCGGGTAAACTGTCGACAGTGATGTTGCCTTGCATTAAATGCGTCAGTTGTTTTGTGATTGCCAGTCCCAAGCCGGTGCCGCCATAGTTTCGAGTGGTGGAACTGTCGGCCTGATGAAAAGAACTGAATAGAGACTGTTGCTGGTCGAGGTTCATACCGATACCGGTATCCTTAACGGAGAAGCGCAAGTAAACCTCATTTGCAGATTCCTGTTCAGTCTGCACGGTCACCAGGATCTCGCCTTTTGCATTGGTAAACTTGACCGCGTTATTACAGAGGTTGACAAGAATTTGCCCCAAACGCAGCGGGTCACCTACGAGGTTTTTATTAACCTCAGGGTGAACATCAAACATCAATTCGATGCGCTTACGCTGCGCCGACAGTCCTATGACTGCCGCGAGATTTTCCAATACATCGTCAAGATTAAATGGTATAGATTCGATTTGCAGTTTACCCGCTTCAATCTTTGAGAAATCCAGGATGTCATTAATTACACCAAGCAGACTTTCTGCGGAGCTATTCGCTTTCGCGATATAGTCGCGTTGCTGTGGGTTTGACGAAAGCTTGAGGGCAAGATTAGACATTCCGATGACGGCATTTAGTGGTGTACGGATTTCATGACTCATGTTCGCCAGAAAACGGGATTTTGCATGATTGGCATCCTCTGCCTTTTCCTTGGCTCTGAGTAGATCCCCTTCGAAATGGATGCTCAAGCGTGCAAAATAAACCAGAACGCCAGTAACAATCACATACACCGTAATGGTGGACGCGAGATAAAAGTAATTATTCGCAATGACGGCATCGACTTCGCGGAAACCGAGCAATCCGTGGTCTGTCAACCATGTAGCAAACCACGCGGAAACAGATAGGAGTGCGCAGCAGAGTAGATAGATTTTTTCATAGCGCCACGAAAAGATGACAAAAGAAAGCGTGAATGCCAGAAGTAGCATTTGTTCAAGATGGCCAGATGGGCCAATGTCGTGGGCGCCTGCGGTGATTGCCAAGGTTGATATGAGCAACCAGGTCAGCCGCGCCACGGTGTGCTTGTGGCGGTTGTGGAAATAGCTTCCCATTAAGAAGCTAAGACATACTAAAAAGGCACAGGCGGCCAAAAAGGGGAGTTTGAAATAGAGCGCGAAAACCACCCACGCCAGACTAAACCACAGTATGACGCGGCATAACAATCTGGAAACGCCTATACGGCGCTGAAAATCAGAGCTTTCCTGGTAACTCTGCCTCTCCAGTTGTTTGTTGAGACTCGATCCTGAGTCCAGCATTTAGTTTCCCCTGAATGACATTTATCATTGTTATGGATAGTGCACGTAGCGGGCGAATACCTACGCGGCGTACTGAAATGGCATTTTGGGGGAAATTCGCTGTTTAAACAAGGGTATTACTCCAAGAAAGGTGGTATTTTCTTCTAAATCCGTAGCTTGTCAGTTCATTTGTTTGCCTGGGACGACACTTTGGTTTTCTATTCGGTCGCAATTCTTGTCCATTCACGACGCTATACTACCGCCTGTCGCATTTCCATTGAGTCGCCAGCCCCTGAGTCGTTAGAGTAGCGACATGCCCACTGCGAGAAAAAATAATGAGCAAACCTCTAACATTTACATTTCCGCTTTTGATGTTGTCGTTAGTGCTCAGTTCTTGTGCCAGTACAGGAATCGATGTTCGTTCAGTTAGAGAAACAGATAGCCTGTTGGTGAAACATGCGCTGGCAGAGAATGAGGCAATTCTGTTGGAACTTGGAAACTTTACGGACCAATTTAGTCGCTACGAACAGGCGAAAGCCCACTATCAAATAGCGTTGAATACACATGACAGGCCATCCACAAACAAAGCCATTGAGATATTCGAAGCACTATTGGATGAACCCCGGTTTGTTGCGGATGTGCGCCGATCGGCTGAATTAAACGCCTACTACGGATCTGCCTATACCCTGAAGGCGAGAGATTTTCCCGGGCTATGGATAGTCAACAATCTCACGCCTGTTGGTTACATACGTATTTACTACGTATGGAGAGGAAAACGCTATCTCAATCGGGCAGTAGACATCGAACCGAGTCATCCGGTGGTGAGATTGATACGCGCCAATACCCTGGTAAATATCCCCCGCGTTTTTGGACAGTTTGCGCGTGGGCGTGAGGATTTCGCATTACTCAGAAAGTGGATGGAAAATCCAGAGGAGAATGAGCGATATGAAATGCTATTGCGTGACGAACGATTCTATATGCCGGTGTATTTCTCTCTTGCAGAGTTCTATCGAATATACCTAAGCCCGGACCAGGCGCGTGAAATCTACGAAAAAATCATTCGGCTTTCACCGCATTCGGTATATGCCGAAGCGGCGCGAACAGCCCTGAACACCTTGCAGACATCCTAAGGAGTAAAACGATGGATTGGAAAACAACGATTGTTATCGGTTTTGGATTGCTGGTACTCAATACCTCTGCATTTTCAGTGACGATATTGGAGAACGAACCGCTCATGAAAGACGCGATGGTTCAATTCTCACTCGCCAGTGATGGCGTGGCCAGCGCAGTTGATCCTGCGCTAACATTTTTTCGCGAATTGCAGCAGCGGTACCCGGAAGATCCCATGATCCTGGCGCGAATCGGCAGTCTAACCTCGATGCAAGCGAGAGATGCATGGGCTCCCTGGAACAAGATGCGTTATGCCGAACAAGGACTGGATATGCTTGATCAGGCCCTGGAAAAAGTCGAACCAGACTCGAAAGATACTTTTCGCGGCGTGCACTATATTCATTCGGTTCGATTGATCGCTGCCATCACATTTTCTCAAATGCCAGGCTTTTTCAATCGCCACGGGCAGGCGGAAAGATTGTTCAACAAAATTGTGAGTGACTCAGCTTTCACACAGACGCCGCAAGATTTTCAGGCGCAGGTATGGTTGTCCTATGCCGATATGGCGGTGCAACAGAATCAGACGCTATTGGCTAGAACACGATTGAAAAAAGCTGCCGCGATCTCGCCTCAGAGCGAGGCGGGCAACAAGGCGACTCAATTATTGCTGAGTGGAGATATCCAATGAATACCAATGTCATTACGCTAAGCAATATACGAAAACGCTATCAGCTGGGCGATTCAACGGTCGATGCCCTGTGTGATGTCGATCTCTCTGTTAACAAAGGCGAGCTTGTCGCGCTTGAAGGCCCGTCCGGAAGTGGAAAAAGCACCTTGTTGAATATCTGCGGATTGCTGGATACCGCAGATAGCGGAGAGTTTTTTCTGTCAGGAAATCCCGTGGCGACGTTATCCGATAGGCGCCGTGCCGATATAAGGCGTAATCAGATCGGATTTATTTTTCAGTCTTTCAATCTCGTTCCAGTGATGTCGGCTTTTGAGAATATTGAGTATCCCTTACTACTTGCACATGTTTCAAGCGGACAGAGGCGCCAACGCGTCAATGCCATGTTGAAGCGCGTTGGACTCGACGGGTTTGCGGGTCACTTGCCAGACAAATTGTCCGGTGGTCAAAGACAAAGAGTCGCCATTGCCCGCGCACTGGTCAAGCAACCTACGCTAGTCATAGCCGATGAACCCACGGCGAGTTTGGATACACATACAGCCGAAGAAGTGATTGGCATAATGCGCGAACTATCACAACAGACCGGGGCCAGTTTTCTTATCGCTACACATGATGCGCGCATGTCGTCACATTGCGCACGACGTATCACTTTGCGCGACGGGAGGTTGCAGTAATGACAATACTGATCTGGCTAAAATTTGCGTGGAAGAATATCTGGCGCAATCGCCGCCGAAGTCTAACCACGATAGGAATTACCAGCGTAGGGGTAAGTGGCTTATTGTTTTTTGGTGGTTTCGCGCTGTTTACCTACGAGTCGCTTGAGGAATTTTCAGCACGTCAACAGGGCCATGTCATCATTGCCCATGCCGATTATTTCGATGTGGAGGAAGAAACGCCTATGTCACTGGGCCTGGATAACTGGCGCGTGTTGCGTGAGCAGATTGAAACCAGGGACAGAGTTCGACGAGTACTACCACGAATTGAGTTTTCAGGTCTTATATCCAATGGCGATAAATCCAGCATCTTTATCGCAGATGGAGTGGATGCCCGCTATGAGTTCACTGTAACGGGTCCGTTCATGAATGTGTCAAGCGGCGATGTGCTCAACCCGGAGCATCAAGGCACTCCACAGATTATGCTCGCCAGCGAGTTGGCCAGGCAGTTAAAGGCGGAGGTCGGCAGTACACTGACATTGCTATCGACAACAGCTGGTGGCGTACTCAACGGAATTGATGTGGAAGTGTCCGGTATTTTCGGCACAGGCATTCCCGAACTGGATAAACGCAAGGTGATGGTGACGCTTGAAACTGCTCAGGCCCTTATTGATAGCCAACGAGTCTCAAAGCTCGCCGTGTACTTGCGAGAAACAACGGATACCTATAATTTTCAGGAGCAGTTACAGAAGGAGTATTCTCATCTAGCAACACGCAACTGGAACGACATGGCGTTTTTCTATCACAAGGTGAAGAATCTGTATGATCGCATTTTCAGTATCGTCGGCGTTGTTATCGTTATTGTGGTGTTGTTGTCCGTCATCAATACCATCTCGATGACGGTAATGGAGCGTACGCGAGAAATTGGTACGATGGCAGCTTTAGGTACCTATCCCAGGGAAATGTTGACGAACTTTCTGCTGGAGTCGGTACTTATCGGATTGATTGGCGCATTTATTGGCGTGGTCATTGCCGGCGCGTTAACGCTGTATCTGCAATTTGCCAATATCATGATGCCTCCTCCCCCGGGTATGACTGAGGGTTATCCACTTAGCATCGCGTTCTCCCCATCGCTATATCTCGAAACGGCATTGGTAATGATTATTGTTACCGCAGTTGGAGCATTTTTCGCTGCACGCAAAGGTGTGCGCAGACCGATAGTGGAGGCGCTTGCACATGTTTAGATGGTTGGGATTGAGCACCGTTCTGGTGTTGTGTGGGATGAATGTTCAGGCGCAGGACGTCGACGATATCCTCAAACAGGCGGACAGTTATCGTCAGACCGCGGAGTCGATTCGTGTCGATCTTGATATTGATACGTATGAAAACGAACAGTTTGACAAGAAGCGGCAGTATCGCGTGTACATCAAACCTGGGAGGCGTTCGCTGGTAGTATTCAAAACGCCTGATCAGATAGGACAAAAAATTTTGCTCAACGGCGATAATTTCTATCTGTTTATGCCACAGTCAAGACGCGCGATACGCATTACCCCAATGCAAAAATTGCTCGGTGAGGCATCGACCGGCGATATTGCCAATATGACCTGGTCAGAGGATTACACGGGGACTTTGGCTTCTGCTGCGGTCGATGTGGAGGGAAGGCAATGTATTTTGCTGGAATTGGCGGCAAGCCGTAAGGGTGTCACATATGAGCGCATTGAACTCTATGTCGATCAGAAAGGCTATGCCCCTGTCTTTGCCAAACTGTATCTCAAATCCGGGAAACTCGCCAAGGAGGCCTATTATTATCTTGATAAGTTGAATGGTCGAATGCAAGTCACGCGTATGAAACTGGTTGATAAGATCAAGGATAATCGCTACACCCTGGTCAATTATCACGCTATGTCAGAGATGGCATTTAGCGATAATTATTTCAATTCCCAGTATCTGGCGCGTACCACGATTGAGTGATGACTAATAAAGTGTATAAATATATATTCATTTCACTCACTGTTGTTACAACGCTTGTCAATGTGTCACACGCGCAAGTGACGGGACGAGTGACGAGCTATTATAGCCATCAGTCGTTGTCTGAATCCGGTGTATTTGTTGTTCCGGAAGATTTTCGCGTCTTTCCAGAGGAAAGCGTCAGTCACGAACTGACACTGGCCTATGAACATCGAGGATGGCGCGTTAGTGGCGCGGCGGATGTCAGGCATCAGGACGAAGGTGAAACATTCTCGCAGAGAAATCGACTTAAAGAAGCCAGTTATGATTTTTCGACTGCCGGGCTGGAGGGAAGCGTAGGCAAGAAAGTGAGCAGTTGGGGTGTGTCATATGCCTTTCGGCCACTTGATATTTTACAACGAGAAGTCCGTCTGCAAGATGTACAGACTGACATCGAAGGCATATTACAGGCATCACTGCAAAAAATTTGGGATAGCCGCAGTTTGAGCATGTATTACCTGCCTGATATTGAATATTCTTCTAAAGAGTGGCGTTATAGAGGATGGAGCCTGGCTTCACAGTTGTATATGAACTCGGGGAATGCTGATTGGTATCTGGTATCACGAATAGAAAATACTCGTCACTACCAGTTAGGCGTAGGTTTCTCAAGCGTAGCTGGTGCAAATCTGGAGTTACATGGCGCCATTGCCTATCTTTCACACTACACGCGTCTGTTACGCAGACAAGATGCTAGCCTTGTTGAAATGACTTACCCATACACATATGAGGAGGACCGTCACGGCAAGCAGTTTCTACTTGGTGGAACGGTGACTGCTAATAACGGACTAAGTCTGCTTTTTGAGGCATGGTTTAACGCACTTGGCTATGGAAGGAATGATTGGCAGCGGATTATGGATCTGAGTGAGCAACAGGGCGCAATGCTCGATGTTGGAATTCCAGCGGAGGCTGTGTACGGCAATATCAACTGGAATACGACGATGTATGCTCAACCGGCAGTTGCCAGGTACAATTTGTTTTTACGCCTAAGTTATAGCGATGATAAACTCGATCCTTCACTTGATATTCTGTTTACTCCAGAGGACGGTGGATTGCTAGCACGCCTGAATTTGCGATATCGGATAGCGCCTGTCTGGACATTGTTCAGTCATTTGCGATTGCATGGAGGATATTCAGATTCTGCGTGGGCTCAGTCGCCGATGTCCTGGGTAATAATCGCCGGAACTCAGCTGTCATTAGCAAGCTTGTAATAGCGACATGGGAAAAACAATCAAAAAACGTTCTGTTACCACATTCGTCAAACAATTGAGTCTGGCGATAGTGTTCAATATAGTCGTTGCGCTGATATTGACAGCGATGGGCGGCGAATTCAGTATCAATATCATTTATTCTCAAAGTATAGGGTTAAGCATATTTGGTTTGTCTTATACGGCTTACGTCAGTGGATTGAGTGGCAGCGGTGTTCGATATATAGTCGTCACACTATTAACAATCGTCATAGGCGCCATATTGGGTTCTTCACTCGCGGAGGAAATTTTCGTCGTTACCGGTATTTGGGATAATCCCGGTTCTCGGAATTTTTTGCCAACACCCATTTTCCTGGGATTGTTGTTTGGTGGCGCGATTACCTATTTTTTTCATAGTCGTCTGAGCCTTGCTGACGCAGAGAATCGTGCCCGACAGGAAGCGTTGCAGGTGCTGCAAAAAGACCGTGACTTGACCGAAGCGCAATTGAAATTGGTACAGGCCCAGATCGAGCCGCATTTTCTGTTTAATACACTGGCCAATATACGCAGCCTCATGGAGCATGATGTCGAGACGGCCAAAACGATGTTGGATCATCTTAATCGATACTTGCGTATTTCTCTGGATCGCACCCGCGACGGTAATACCAGTTTGTGTGAAGAGCTGGATATTGTCGAAAACTATCTTTCGATTTTACAATTACGCATGCGAGATCGTTTGAAGTTTTCTATCCGGGCAGCACAATCTGTAGAACATATTTCGTTCCCTCCGTTACTCATACAACCCCTGGTGGAAAATGCAGTCAAGCATGGTCTGGAACCACGTATCGAAGGGGGAAGGGTAGACATCGTGGTTGAACCAGGCGCCGACAATAAACTAATCATTCAAGTGATTGACACTGGCCTTGGACTGGAAACGAATATTTCTCAGGGGATAGGTCTGAGTAATATACGCCAGCGCCTTGCTTCGCTTTATGGAGAGAAGGCCAGTTTGCATTTGGGTGAAACATCGGGAGGCGGCGTGACTGCAACAATCAATATACCGCTGGGTGATAGCAAGCAGGGCTCTAAATGAAAAGTATAGTCGTTGCCGATGATGAACCGGAGTTACGTCGCAATCTTGTGCGTGGCATTATGAAGCATTGGGCCGAGCTTGATGAGATCATAGAGGCAGCCGATGGCGTAAGTGCTTTGAAGGCTATTGAAACACATCGACCTGATGCTGTGTTTCTGGATATACAAATGCCTGGCATGACAGGAATACAGGTCGCGGAAAAATTACCAGAAGACTGCCATTTGGTGTTTGTTACTGCCTATGATCAATATGCGGTCAAGGCATTTGAACAACACGCGGTTGATTTTCTACTCAAGCCCTATACTGAAGATCGATTGTTAGAAACCATTAGCCGATTAAAACATCTGGGAAGGCCAAGAGTTAGCCAATTCGAATTACAAAGTCTGTTTGAGCAACTTGGAAAGAAGGAAAGTACATCGGCTCCTTTACAGTGGATACGCGCGGCCAAGGGTGAAGATATTTCTCTTATCAACGTCAACGATATCGTCTATTTTCAGGCTGGCGACAAATACACCACAGTGAAGACTGCTCAAAGTGCCTACTTGATTCGACTTTCATTAAAGGAACTCGAACAGCAACTCGATACGCAACAGTTTTGGCGCATACATCGTGGAATCATTCTCAATGTTCACTTCGTCGAAAATGCCCGACGAACGATCGATGGCAGTTACAAAATCCAACTACGTGGTTGTAAAGATACGCTCAAATCTAGCCGTGCCTATTCCCATCTGTTTCGCCAAATGTAGACACTCCGGCGTAGACGTTGATTACCCGAAATTCCCGGAAAAAACACTCCAACATAGAAAGGTTTGCACACCTCCTCCCTATCTCAATAGCTTTGAAATACGTCTTCGAACGCATTGACTATTAAAGGAATTCTAAACATTTCTGGAATAATGCCGATATTAGAAAGGATTTCAAGACCGGGAGTTCGCTTCCGGGACTCGCACAGAGAATGAAGGCCTACGGGGGTAAATAATATGGGTTCTGAATTATTTCGTTATACAGTTTTACCGTTTGTGATTTTCGTGTTGTTAATGGTGGGGGTAAGCGCAGGCTTGCAGCAAACCCTGTTGATATATAAGTTGGGTGGGGCCTATACGCACTGGGCAGTGATACTCTTGGGTCTACCGGTTCTAATAGGATTATTGTTACGCATACTGGAGACTTCGCAGCCACTGGTCGTGACGTTCCTGGCAGCAGTTGCATCAACAGGTGCGCTATATTTCCTATATAAGACTTATTTCTGGGCCCAGGCGCCAAGCATATTAAACGCATTGTTTTTTTTCGTTGTGATCGTTGGCGGCGCACACCTGCCGTATTCCCGTGGACCAATCGAACGCTTCTTTGGTGCCCTGGTGTATATGATCAGACCTACGCCTAAAAAGCGCACACGCGCACCGGCGAAAAAAGTCGCGGCTGGAAATACTGGCGCCTCGAGCAGCATGATACCAATGATAGAAATGACAGTCGGTATTGCCTCACTGGCATTGAGTGTTTATTCCATCGCATTTATGGGTAAGGCATAAGGTTTAGTAATTAAAAATTGATGACGATTGCCAGGGACGGTGATGTCTCACCCGACGCAAGGTCTGGTGAAAAGCGTGAATAACAAATTCGGGGACAGACTTGTCATCACTCGAGGTGCGTGCTAAGGTAGTTCCTAATTAAAAAAACGATTCTACAATTTCCTTTTTTCAGATATCACAATGACAACATTCGCGATAACTCGTCATCCACTCGTGTGCGCATTGATTGTGCTGATCTTGCTCGGGCGGATTTTCGGCTTACACGCACATAGTCACGTCGAGTTGGATGAACATCATCACGATCATGGCGAAGTCAGTAAAATTCATCTCGCCAGTGTCGTGGAAGAGGACATGGATTTTAGTCCGCAAAATATACAGGAACAGCATAGCGATCTCGATTTCGAGATTGAGCAGAATGCAATCGTCAAGTTCAAATTCAAGTCAGGTAATCAACTGGAATTAGTCTGGTTTTGCCTGGGCCTGATGTTATTTGTGAGCTTGTTTGTGCGCCTGCTTTTGGGCGTATTTCCTCGTAATCGTCTGATCTTATATATTGACGAACCCATCTACCTGAAGTTTCACGCGCTACGCGCACCTCCTCGCTAATCCGTTTCACTTTTTGTTTTATATCGGGCATTCGGTTGTGCAAGCAAGTGCGCACGGTGTCGAATCGACTTTTCTGAAATACAGAGGGCGCATCTATGCGTTTCGTATTGCTTTGTCTATTGATTATGGCAAGTGCCGGGTTATATGCAGATGATGAGGCTGTCGTTCAGCGCCTGGACCTGAACCAGGCTTATGACCTGGTCGAAAATTCTCATCCATATTTTCCATCCAGAGTCTTTGCACAAGAAGCTACCGTACTAGTCGAGAGACAGGCAGTCATGACTCCCTTACCTTATGTAAAGGTGGAAGTAGAGAATCTGGGAGAACAGGGTGATTACGCCTTTAGGCAACATGGCGAGATCACCTTGAGTGTGGGCAAAGTGTTGGAGTTGGGTGATAAGGCGCTGCAACGTAAGGCTTTGGCCAGTGAACGCAATGCCTTGCAAATGAATGAACAGCATCGTGTCGGTGCGGAACTGTACGCTGAGGTAGCGCGGAGATTCGTGCAAGTGTTGTCTGATCAACAACGTGTAGGGATTGCAATTGAGAAACGCGTGTTGGCTATGCGTGTTGCCAAGGTAGTGGATCAAAGGATAAAGGCAGGAAAGACCAGTAGCGCGGAACAACATCAGATCAACATCATGCAGTCGCGCGCCAGGCTGGATCTTTTACAAGCAGAACAAAACCTGGCTATTTCTCGAACCAGACTGGCTGCTTTGTGGGGCGATACGGAAGCGAAGTTTGACGTGGTTTCCGGTGATTTGTTTGCTCTTGCCATGCACGGTACGTATGAAGAGCTCATCGAGGAGTTAAAAAACAGTCCAATAGTGAAAAAGCGATTACTGGAGGCGGCAGTAATTAGGGCGCGTGGAAAATTGGAACGCGGAAAACGTGTGCCAGATGTCGAGTTGGCGGCGGGTATACGCTATTTGCGAGATAGTCACTCCGGTGCGTTGAATCTGTCGCTGAGTATGCCTATCGGAAGCGGTGCCAGGGCGAAACCAGCAGAGCGTGAGCAACAGCTGTTACTGCAAAGCGAGGAACTAAACACGCTGCAGTTGCAACAAGACTTAAAGTTTCGTCTCTACCAACTCTGGATGGAGCAAAAACAGACAAAAGTGGAATTCGATACCTTAAATCAACACATACTGGTTGAAAGCGAAAACGTGCTTGCAGAAGTGGAGCGTTTTTACGTGCAAGGGCGTTATTCACTCAAAGAGCTAATCTTCGCGCAACAGGCGCTGGTCGAAGCGCGGGAAGAGAGGCTTGTCGCGGCGACAGCATATCAACTTCTAAAGATTGACATTGAACAATTAATGGGGCGTTCGTTCTTCCGGGGAGAACAGCTATGATTCCAAAAAATATTTTTCCATTTGTATTTTTCGTGTTTGTTTTTCTCTCTTTCGCAGGATGTCAAAGCGATCACGAAGATGTTAGTACTCATGGGCATCATGGGGCAGGGGCAGAAGAGGACTTCGAACGTGGACCTCATCGCGGCCGGTTGCTTGAACAGGGAGACTTTTCCCTGGAAATCACCATATACGAGCAGGGCGTTGCGCCGGAGTTTCGCGTTTACGCCTATGAACACGGGAAACCGCTGGCGCCGCAAAAGATTGCGCTGGAAATTGTTCTCGTGCGCCTGGATGGACAGCGTGACACTCACCACTTTAGTGCCGTACAGGATTTTCTTCGCGGCGACAGTGTTGTCACCGAACCTCATTCTTTCGACGTCAGCGTTAACGCCGTATTTAACGGTCAGGCGATGAAGTGGGACTATGAAAACTATGAGGGTCGCGTGCAGATCGCGGCGGAGATGGCGGCAAAATCCGGTATTGTTACGTCGATCGCATCTGCTGGCGTGATTTCGGAAACCATAGCATTGAGCGGTAGGGTGCAGGTGGACCCTGATAAGCTGTCTTTTGCACGCGCGCGCTTTCCCGGCGTGGTGAAAAAAGTATTTCGACAAATCGGCGATCGGGTTAAACGCGGTGACAGGCTGGCGGAGATACAAAGCAATGATAGTCTGCAGGAGTATATCGTCAATGCACCAGTCGGCGGTGTAATCATCGGCCGTGATATCCAGTTGGGCGAGTCTGTCAATCAGGAGAACCTTTTCACTATTGTCGATCTTTCCAGTGTCTGGATAGAACTCGATGTGTTTGAAAAAGACCTTGCGCGTGTAGCGGTCGGACAGAAGGTCAGCGTTTCGTCTCTTAGTGGAGAGCTTGCCGAGGGCAAGATTAGCTGGTTGTCTCCGATGCTTGCCCATGCCAGTCAAAGCATACAGGCGCGAGTGGTGATTTCAAATCGCAAACAACGGTTTCGTCCGGGGCAGTTTGTCAGTGCCGAGTTAGTTGTCGCGCAACATAAGTCGCCTCTTGTGGTGCAAAAGTCGGCGATACAGCGCTTTCGTGATTTCGATGTTGTATTCGCTCGTGTAGGCGATTTCTATGAAGTGCGTATGCTTGAGCTGGGACGTGCAGATACGCAGTGGATTGAAGTTCTCGAGGGGCTAAAGCCGGGTACGCAATACGTCAGCGCAAATAGTTATTTGATCAAGGCCGACATTGAGAAGTCAGGTGCCAGTCATGATCACTAAGCTGCGAGGTTCCCGCATATGATAGAAAAAATAATTGGGTTTTCCCTTGCGCACCGAGGGCTGGTACTGGTGCTCGTCGTCGCTGTCAGTGTGTTTGGGTTGTTTCAGTATCAACACTTACCCATAGACGCGGTTCCCGATATTACCAACGTACAGGTACAGATCAATACAGAAGCACCTGGGTATTCGCCGCTGGAATCAGAGCAACGTATCACGTTTCCGATTGAGTCGGCGATGGCGGGTTTGCCAAACCTTGACTATACGCGCTCGATATCGCGTTATGGTTTGTCGCAGGTGACAGTTGTTTTCAAAGACGGGACGGATATCTATTTGTCCCGTCAATTGATTAATGAGCGACTCACCGAAGTGCGCGACCGCCTGCCCGCAGGACTGGAACCATCGATGGGTCCGATCGCCACCGGTCTGGGCGAAATATTTATGTATACCGTGTCATCCGATGCACAAGCAGAACATGACCCCATGTTTTTACGCACTGTACAGGACTGGATAGTGCGTCCACAGTTGCGGCAGACTCCGGGTGTTGTCGAGGTAAACACGATAGGTGGGTACGTCAAACAATATCATGTTTTACCTAATCCACAACGCATGTTAGCCAATGATCTCAATCTGCGCGATATCGTTGGCGCCCTGTCGCGCAATAATCAAAACGTCGGTGCCGGTTATATCGAGCGGTTTGGCGCGCAGTATCTGGTGCGTTCACCGGGACAATTAACACGTATCGAGGATATCGAATCAATCGTGATCGCAAAACGTGATGGCGTGCCGATACGTTTGGGCAGTGTCGCCGAAGTAAAGCCCGGGAGCGAGTTACGCACGGGCGCAGCAACACAGGACGGCAAAGAAGTCGTGCTCGGCACGGTGTTTATGCTCATGGGCGAAAACAGTCGTGAAGTGTCGCGTGCAGCAGCGCAAAAACTGGAAAAGATAAAAGCGTCTCTTCCCAAAGGCGTCGAGTTAACGCCTTTATATGACCGAACCACGCTGGTGGATAAAACCATAGATACGGTCAAAAAGAATCTTGCCGAAGGAGCACTGCTGGTTATTGCGATATTGTTTTTATTGCTCGGAAACTGGAAAGCGGCGCTGGTAACCGCGACTGTGATACCCGTAGCAATGCTGATGACGATAAGCGGCATGGTGCAAAGTCGTGTATCCGGTAATTTGATGAGCCTGGGTGCGTTGGATTTTGGTTTGATAGTCGATGGCGCTGTGATTATTGTTGAAAATTGTCTGCGTCATCTCGCCGCATTTAGCAAGACTTACGCTAGTAGACCCGATCTGGCCACGCGATTACAAATTGTACGCAAGGCGACAGTCGAGGTGATTCGTCCCAGTGTGTTCGGTGTAATGATTATCTTGATTGTATACCTGCCGATATTTGCGCTGAGCGGTGTCGAGGGCAAGATGTTTCATCCGATGGCCTTGACCGTGGTGATGGCCTTGAGCGCAGCACTGCTGCTTTCGTTAACGGCTGTACCCGCAGCGGTGGCATTGTTTGTCAGTGGCCGAGTTGACGAAAAAGAAAATCGTATTATGCACACGACGCGCGTTCTCTATCAGCGGGGTTTGCGATGGGCGATGACGCGTCAATCATGGGTAATCATCTTCGCCGTGATACTGGTGGTCTTATCAACTTTACAGGTCACTCGTATGGGTAGTGAGTTTGTGCCAAGTCTCGACGAAGGTGATGTTGCCTTACATGCTTTACGTATTCCAGGCACAAGTCTTGAGCAGGCGATAGCGATGCAGGGCGTTCTAGAATCAGAATTGCAACGCCTACCCGAGGTCTCTCACATCTTTACCAAGATTGGTACCGCAGAGGTGGCCACAGATCCGATGCCACCACACGTGGCCGATACTTTCGTTATGATGAAGCCGCGTGAGCAATGGCCGGACCCGCGCAAAAGTAAGGCGCACCTGGTCGAGGAACTGGAAGCCGTTGCCCGCAGTGTGCCGGGAAATAATTACGAATTCACCCAGCCCATACAAATGCGTTTCAATGAATTGATTTCCGGCGTTCGATCAGACCTGGCGGTAAAGGTCTATGGTGATGATCTGGATACGCTTACCGAGCTGGCAGATCAGATTGAACACCGCATCGCAAAAATTCCTGGCGCTGCCGATGTGCGCGTGGAACAACTCAATGGTTTGCCGTTGTTGTCTGTTGTGCCGATACGTCGACGTTTGGCTCTGTATGGAATTGATATTGAGACCGTGCAGCAAAGTTTACAACTGGCTGTCGGTGGTGAAACCGTCGGCCAGGTGTTTGAAGGGGACAGGCGTTTCGATCTGGTGGTGCGCTTGCCCGAATCGTTGCGTCAGGATATAGAAACACTGTCGCGCCTACCGATTCCTTTACCGGGGAAGGGAAGCGAACGCGTTGTCGATGCAGACAACACAGGGTTGATCCGCGATCTTCCCCATCATATTCCGCTGCGGGAAGTGGCAAATATCGAGGTCATACTCGGTCCCAATCAAATCAGTCGTGAAAATGGGAAACGTCGTATCGTGGTAACGGCCAATGTGCGCGGCCGTGATCTCGGCGGTTTCGTGCAGGAGGTCCAGTCGGCCGTTGCCAGTGATGTGTCGATACCCGCGGGCTATTGGCTCGAATACGGCGGAACGTTTGAACAGTTGATTTCAGCCTCGCAACGTTTTGCGGTTGTGGTGCCGCTGACCTTGCTAATTATTTTGGGGCTGCTATTCATGGCCTTCGCATCGATAAAAGATGCCTTGTTGGTATTTAGTGGCGTTCCACTAGCACTCACAGGAGGCGTGGCGGCGTTAGCTTTGCGTGATCTGCCCTTGTCGATTTCTGCCGTCGTCGGTTTTATCGCTCTGTCCGGTATTGCGGTGTTAAATGGCGTGGTGATGCTGTCATTTATTCGTGAATTGGTAGGGCAGGGTCAGGATATACTGACAGCTGTATACGAAGGTGCGCTAACACGTCTGCGTCCGGTGTTGATGACAGCGCTGGTTGCCAGTCTTGGGTTCATACCGATGGCGCTCAACGTCGGTACCGGCGCTGAAGTCCAGCGCCCACTGGCTACCGTGGTAATCGGTGGAATCGTGTCTTCGACACTATTGACGCTCTTCGTGTTGCCTGTGTTGTACCTCACGGTGTATAGAAAAACGAGAACTGTGCCGCGTCGGCAAACTCTTCCGAACCCTGGCTGATGTCAACTGTTTCACAAAAAGTCCTGCAGCATTTCTGTGGTCTTTGAGGATTTGAACTTTCCGGCAAGTTTTTCGGGAACGCCCTGGGCAACAATACGGCCGCCATTGCGACCGCCACCGGGACCCATGTCGACGAGCCAATCGGCCTCTGCCATGATGTCCATATTGTGCTCGATAACAATAAGTGAGTTTCCCGCATCGACGAGTTGGTGAAACACGTGGATGAGTTTTTCCACATCGGCCATGTGTAAGCCGACTGTTGGTTCATCGAGAATAAACAGCGTTTGGCGCGTGTTCTTGCGCGGTGACAGACTGATATCATCATGCGCCTTGGTGATAAATGACTTGGACAATTCGGTGACCAGTTTAATACGCTGCGCCTCGCCACCACTGAGCGTCGGACTTGCCTGGCCCAGGGTCAGATAGCCCAGACCGATGTCCTGCAAGAGTTTGAGGCTGACATAAATGGATTTGTGTTTTTCAAAAAATATCACCGCCTCGTCAATATTCATCTCCAGTATGTCGGCGATATTTTTACCGCGATAGGTAATATCCAGGGTGTCATCGGTAAATCGTTTGCCATTGCATACGTCACACTTGAGTGACACATTAGGCAGGAAACTCATCTCCAGCCTTTGCATGCCCTGGCCTTTACACGCTGGACAGGTGCCTGTGCTGGTATTAAAGGAAAAACGACTGGCGTTATAACCACGTACTCGGGCCTCTGGCACATCGGCAAATATGCGACGTATTTGATCCCAGAAGCCAATATATGTTGCCGGGCAGGAACGAGGCGTTTTACCGATGGGCGACTGGTCAACTTCCAGTACGCGTTGCAGTGTTTCATGCCCGTGAATAGATTTACAACCGGAAAACACAGCTTTGCGAGTTTTCTTGCCGACGTTTTCACGGAGATTATTCAATAACACGTGACGTATCAGCGTGCTCTTGCCGCTACCGCTGACGCCGGTGACGACGACAAATCGCCCCAGGGGCAATTTGACTGAGACCTCGCGCAGATTGTGCAGATTGGCCTTTTCGATGCTCAAAAAAGTTTCGGCCTTTTCTATGCGACGCGGATACATAGGATGCTTGAGCGGGTTAGCCATATAACGGCCGGTGATCGAGTTTTTATTTTTTTTAAGTTGCGCCAGTGTCCCCTGGGCAATGATTTCTCCGCCGCGCTTTCCGGCACCTGGACCGAGATCGACAATATGTTGTGCCATGCGTATGGTGTCTTCGTCGTGTTCGACAACGACCAGTGTGTTACCTTTTTTCTCCAGACTTTGTAAAGACTTTAACAACATCTTGTTGTCGTGGGGATGCAGGCCGATGGTCGGCTCATCAAGTATGTAACATACGCCCTGAAGATTGGTACCCAATTGAGCGGCAAGCCGTATGCGTTGCGCCTCGCCGCCAGAAAGCGTTGGTGCCGCGCGGTTCAAATCCAGATAGGCGAGGCCGACTTGCGCAAGAAACTGCAGGCGTGACACGATCTCTTTAACGATATCCTCGGCGATGGTTTTTTCGCGGGCTGCGAGTTTCATTTTCTGAAACTGCTTGAGTGTATCTTCGACATTCTGTCGCGTCATCTGCGCGATTGATTGCTGTTTGAACTTGACTGACAGGGCGACAGGATTGAGTCTATCGCCGTCACATTGCGGACATACCCGGGCTTCCTGATTATCGTCTTCGTCATAATTCTCTTCATCGATATCGGTGATATAGCCGTTGCCATGACAACTCTCGCACCAACCGTGTTTAGAGTTATAGGAAAACAGGCGAGGGTCCAGGGCCTCGAAACTTTCGCCACACGAGATACAGGCGCGATGTATGGAGAACAGTTGTGGTTTGCCGCGCTCAGTTTGAATGCGCAACACGCCCTTGCCTATAGTTAGTGCATTGCTGATTTCTCGGCGTAGTTGTTCTTCTTTGTTCGCAGCGACGCGCAACGTGGCGACAGGCAGATCAATGTTGTGTTCTTTGTATCGATCCAGTCGCGGCCATTCCGCTGTAGAGATTGCTTCACCGTCGACAATAAGATGATCGTAACCTTTGTTCGCCGCCCATGCCGCAAGGTCGGTGTAATAGCCCTTACGATTGACGACGAGTGGAGCAAGCAGATGTATAGTTTTGTTGCGGTATTGCTTGAAAATATTGGCGACAATTTCTTCTTGAGATTGCTCCTGTATCGGTATGTCGCACACAGGGCAGAACTGAGTACCGAGTTTGACATAAAGCAATCGAAGAAAGTGATAAATCTCAGTGACAGTCGCAACGGTGCTTTTGTAGCCGCCGCGACTGGTACGTTGTTCAATGGCAACAGTAGGTGGTATGCCATAGATGGCATCGATATCAGCTCTTCCCGCCGGTTGCACGAATTGGCGCGCATAGGCATTGAGTGATTCCAGATAACGTCGTTGTCCCTCTGCGAACAGGATGTCAAACGCAATTGTGCTTTTGCCGCTACCACTCAGGCCGGTTATTACCGTGAGCTTGTCGCGTGGGATACGTAAGTCGATATTCTTCAGATTGTGTTCGCGCGCGTTGTGTATGATGATGGCATTTTCGCCAGTGGATTTTTTTGTGGCGGAACTGGTGGCGCTAAAGGCTTTGCCTTGAAAGTAATCACGAAGGGCGGCAGAAGTGTGACCGTTTTTCTTGTTCGCCAGCGCTTTTGGCGTGGCGCAGTCGATCAATCGACCTCCTTGATCGCCACCTTCCGGTCCGAGATCGACAACCCAGTCGCTGGCGGCGATGATATCCAGGTTGTGTTCAATAATAATCAGCGTGTGTCCGGCCTCGCGTAATTGCTGGAAGGCGCCGAGTAAGACCTTGATGTCATGAAAATGCAGACCGGTTGAGGGTTCATCGAAAAGAAACAACATGCGCTGTTGTTGTTTAGCCGAGGTCCTGGCCAGGTGTCCAGCGAGCTTCAATCGTTGCGCCTCTCCTCCACTGAGCGTTGGTACCGGTTGACCCAGACGCACATAACCTAGTCCGACATCAACTAATGGGCGCAGGCTGCGTAACACCGCTTCATGACCGGCGAAAAACACCAGTGCTTCTGTGACAGAAAGGTCGAGAATATCGGCCACTGACTTTGCCGGGTAGTCGGTTTTGCTGTCCGGCAATAAAGAAACATCGAGAATTTCCTTGCGATAACGCGTGCCATTGCATTCGCCGCAGCGCAGATAAACGTCGCTGAGAAACTGCATCTCGATATGTTCGAAGCCATTACCCGAACAGGTAGGGCAGCGGCCATTACCCGAGTTAAAGCTAAAGGTGCCAGGGGTGTATTTTCGTTCTTTCGACAAGGGCTGCGCGGCGAACAGTTTGCGTATCTCTTCCCAGGCGCCGACATAGCTGACCGGATTTGAGCGCGTGGTCTTACCGATGGGTGATTGATCGACAATGTGTACCGCCTCGAAATAGTCGTGTCCTCGAATATCGGCGTGTTTGCCGACGGATTCCACTGCGTTGCCCAGACGCTTCTGCAAACCAGCGTATAGAACGCTGTGCAGCAGCGTCGATTTTCCTGAGCCGCTGACGCCAGTCAGTGTGGTAATGCAATCGGCGGGAAAGCGCACATCGAGTTCTTTGAGATTGTTCTCACACGCGCCCTTTATCTCTATCCAATGGGTATGTTCTCCCGGTGGACGATGAATGAAATTTTCCGGCAACACCTCTCGCTTACCACTGAGGTAATCTCCAGTCAGCGAATTCTTTTGCCGGGTAATATCCTCAGCCGGTCCAAAAAAAACCTTGTTGCCGCCTAGTTCGCCTGGGCCTGGACCAATATCTAACAAATAGTCCGCGTGGCGCATGATGTCGGCATCGTGTTCAACCACGATCAAGGAATTGCCGGCATCGCGCAGACGGAGCAGGGTCTTTGCCATGCGCTCGATATCGCGGGCGTGCAGTCCAATACTCGGTTCATCGAGAACGAACAAGGTATTGACCAGCGAGGTACCCAGCGCGGTGGTGAGATTAATGCGTTGCACTTCACCACCGCTGAGCGTGCGCGATTGGCGATCGAGGGTCAAATACCCCAGGCCGACATCGACCAGATAACGCAGACGTGAACGTATCTCGTCGAGCAATAACTCCGTGGCCTCATCAAAGGGTTTAGGGAGCTGTAGTGATTCGAACAAGGTTAAGGTTTTCTCGATCGGCAGAAACATGATGTCCTGAATGGACAGACCGGGCATCTTGGCGAACACCTCAGGTGTCATGTTTAAACCCGGTGGCATAAAGCGTTGCTCGCGGGGAAGCGTCTTGTCGATACCCTGCTCACAGGCGATACGCCAGAGCAGGGCGTGTGGTTTTAAACGTGAACCATGACATGCGCTACATTCGTCATACGAACGATACTTGGAAAGCAACACGCGAATGTGCATCTTGTAACTCTTGCTTTCCAGCCATTTAAAAAAGCGGGTGACGCCGTACCACACCTTGTCATCGAAATCACCGTCGCCTTCGATAACCCATTGCTGTTGCTTTGCGCTAAGTTTATTCCAGGGTTTATCCGTGGGTATCCCTTTTTTGCGCGCATACTTCATCAGGTCTCCCTGACACTCTATATAGGATGGCGACTGAAACGGTTTTATCGCACCTTCGGCAATCGTCTTTTTGTCATCGGGTATGGCGAGCTGATAATTAATGCCTATGGTACGTCCAAAGCCGCGACAACAGTCACAGGCACCTATCGGCGAATTAAAGGAAAAGTGGCTTGCCTGAACAGGTGAGTAGTCGATATCGCAGGGTGCGCAATGTAATTTATCTGAAAACTGCCAGGTCTCTCCGGTCAGTTCACGCTGGCGCATGGCGCGTATGCGTAAATGACCGTGTCCATGTTTGAGTGCCGCTTCGAGTGCCTCGGTAATGCGATCAACGTTGTCTTTGCTAAAACGTACTCTGTCCTGTATGACTTCGATTCTGTTCTGGTCCTGTTGATGGATAAGGATATAGCCATTTTGTTCGAGAAAGGCACTGACTTCCTTCGGGCTGAAATTGTCAGGGACACGCACATCAAAACTTATCATGATGCTGTCGAGGGATTTCTGTCGCTGCATGCTTGCCAATATCGAGGCCGGCGTGTCTTTCTCTACCGCGTGTCCACACGCGTGACAATGCAATTTTGCGGTGCGCGCAAACAGTAATTTCAGGTGATCGTTGAGTTCGGTCATGGTGCCAACTGTTGAGCGCGAGGTGCGTACCGGATTGGCCTGATCAATGGCGATTGCTGGTGGAATACCATCAATACGTTCCACCTGCGGCCGGTCCATGCGATCGAGAAACTGGCGCGCATACGGTGAAAAGGTCTCAACATAACGGCGCTGGCCTTCTGCATAGATGGTATCGAAGGCGAGGCTGGATTTGCCGGAGCCACTGACGCCGGTGACGACCACCAGACTGTTGAGTGGGATTTTTATATCCAGATTTTTTAGATTGTTTTGTTTCGCGCCTTTAATATCAATGTGTTGGCTGGACATGACTACACCTGTCGATGGCTGGGGGCGTATTATAAGAATTCGCCTATGGAAAAGGTAGCGCGCCTCGACTGGCCAGTATGATCTCTTGTGATAGTATGGCCGCCAACCCATAGTGACCTTTTATTTAATGGACATCCTTGCCAGCTATAAACAGATTTCGACGCATGCGCAGCGGAGTTTTCAACGCCGGTTGATGATACTCAGCGGTAGTCGTGAATGGTGTTTAGCACGATTGAATTCCCTTGCTTCAGCCATCGATAGTCAAAACTTGTTGTGTTTGAGTGATGACCAGAGGTTGCCATTTCCGGTTTTGGGGATTAAGCGTTTTCGCCAGATCCTGGGGCGTGAGTTTCACACCGTTATTCTGGATGGCCATGAGCGTCTGCACCCGGATGTGCTTGGCGCAGCGGCGGGAACTTTGTGCGGTGGTGGTGTGTTCATGCTGTTGTTACCTGATCTGGATGAATGGGTGTCTACAGGTGATGCACTGTTTTCGAATGCTACAGGCTCCGCAAGCAACCGCTTTATTCGACGACTCGTCGACACGTTTTCACCAACGCAATATTCGATTTATCTTTATCGCCAAGATGCCGATTCGGACGCGACGACTTTGTTGGCAAGTGAAAAGACACGAATCGAGATTGATGCGGACACACACCGGCAACGACTGATAACTCACCAGCAAGGCGTCGTCGATGAGATTCAGCATGTGGTCACCGGACATCGTCGACGACCACTGGTGATTACCGCCGATCGTGGGCGAGGCAAAAGCGCCTGTCTGGGGATGGCTGCTGCCAGGCTGCTGGCTCAACGACAGGAAGATATTCTGCTTACCGCACCTCATCGCGCCGCCCTGGATTCGTTATATAAACATGCGCGGATTGAAGGCGTTGATGAAAGCAGACTACACTTTATACCCGTCGATGAGTTATGTCAGAAACCAAGCAAGGGGCAGTTGCTGATTGTTGACGAGGCCGGTGCGATTCCGTTACCACAGTTAGAGCAATTGACAGAACACTATTCACGCATCGTTTTTTCCACCACTATTCACGGCTACGAAGGTAATGGACGTGGATTCGCCTTACGTTTTCTGCATCGACTCGATCAGCTTTGCCCCGGTTGGACTCGCAGTGAACTTACTATACCGGCGCGTTGGGCTGAAGACGATCCGTTAGAAGACTGGCTAAACACCGCGTTATTGCTGGACAGTGATGTGTCGACGCCGGCAACACCGGTAACAGGTGTCCACTTTGTCGAACTGGAGCGGGATAAGCTCGTTGGTGATGAGGCTTTACTCAGAAATGTTTTCGGACTGTTGGTATTGGCCCATTATCAAACCCGTCCTTATGACTTGCGGTTGATGCTGGACGGCGAGGGTATTTCAGTTTATGCGGGCTTTGAAGGCGAGACACTCGTTGCCGCAGCTATAGGCGTGCGTGAAGGGGGCTTGCCAGACAGTCTTGCGCTGGACATACAGCAGGGAAAGAGGCGTTTGCAGGGCGAGGTTTTACCACAAACCCTGGCGCAATATCTCAATCAGGAAAATGCACTTAGCCTGCGCTGTCTGCGTGTAATGCGCATTGCTGTTCATCCCGTTTTACAGGGACAGGGTATTGGCTCACGCATGCTGAGCTTTATTCAGGAATGCGCCGCGCGAGAAGGTCTTGATGCCCTCGGCGTCAATTTTGGTGTGCGCGAGGGCTTATTGCGCTTTTGGCAAACGTCCGGCTATCGCACGTTACGTCTTGGGGTCCAGAAAGAATCCTCTAGTGGTGAGTATTCTTTGCTGATGTTGCGTGAACTAAAACAACAGGACTTTTTACAACCCTATTATGATCGGTTTGCGCAACAGCTATTGGCCGCGCTCAGTGCCCATTTTCGACTGTTGTCGCCTGCGCTAGTCGATACCTTGCTGTATACGGTTGATGTCTTTCCGCCAAAGCTTGGCGATGAAGATATGCGCGAGCTAATAGACTTTGTCTATGGACGTGGCGGATACGAGAGTAGTCTGTTGTCTATCCATCGCCAGCTTGAATCGATTCTGCTGTCTAAACATCATCGTCTGCAACTCACCGATGACGACAGGCAATTTCTTATTGTTACGGTATTACAACAATGTGATATTGCCGTTGTCGAGCAGCAGTTTGATTTGCAGGGCAAGGAAGCGATGCTCCGTCGTCTACGGCAGACACTTGCGATAGTGCTCGACAATGAACCCACGTTGCAATCACGAATTTCACTTTATCGAAACGACTAATCGTCTTCCTGGGTGGAAATGTGTCTCGCCTGTCTTTGAAAAGGACTGGCTTCTGGCACAATCGCGTCGTTTTGCTGACGTTGTTCAAAACGCGTCAAAACATTTTCCAATGTCCCTTTTACACCGGAGATGGCAAAGTCTTTTTGTAATGCGGGGAGGAGTTCGTCCGTCGTCAGGTGTAAAGCCAGTTGTGCACCCTGGTAAAGCAGATAAAACAGGCGTTGCAGTGATAGCTTGTGCATGCGTTGCGTTTGTCGATATATCCATTGGCTCAGCGCCATGAATCGTTGAAACGGATGTTCGCCAAGAATGAGGGGCAGACTGTGTTTAAAACGTCCCGAGTTCGCACACAAATCCCAGTAGCGGGCAAAGCGTGAGATGTCCTGTAACTGAGAAAAGCTGAGCAGATTAGTGGAAAGTATGTTGTAAGGTGGCGCTGGATTGAAGCGCAAACTAAACTCTTCTGTATGTCGAATGATAGGCGAGCCACGCAGGCGTTTCAGAATGCCCACTTGAATCTCATGCGGTCGCAGGACGACCAGATCATCAAATCCGCGGGCAAAACTTTCCAGATCTTCGCCCGGCAGGCCCGCAATCAAATCCGCATGGATATGGGCGTGGGTGTGTTCACGTAACCAGCGCAGATTGGTGCGCGTTTTTTCGTTGTCCTGGCGGCGGCTGATCAGTTGTTGTACTTCGGGGTTGAACGTTTGTACTCCCACCTCAAATTGCAGACACCCCGGTGGGAATTGCACGATTAATTCTTTGAGTTGCTCAGGCAGGTGGTCAGGTATGACCTCGAAGTGCACGAATAAATCATCACTCATATGTTCGAGGAAAAACTGCAGTATCCGCGCGCTGGCCGCTGCCTTGAGATTGAACGTCCGGTCGACGAAGCGAAAACTCCGTGCGCCTCTCTCATACAGAGACTGGATTTGTTCCAGAAACCTGTTTTGGTCAAAGGCCCATGCGGTTTTGTCCAGTGAGGAAAGGCAGAACTCGCACTTGAACGGGCAACCACGGGAGGCTTCGACATAGATATTGCGAGTAGCGATATCCATTTCGTTATATTCCTGGTAAGGCAGTTGCAATTGTTCCAGTTTGAAGGGCAGCGGTGTAACGATTTTATTTTGCGGAGGCTTGCCGTCAAGGATTTCCCGACACAGATCAGGGAATGCCAGATCGGCCTGACCGCAAATAAGATAGTCGGCGTATTGCATGATGGGTTGTTGGAGATATTCGTAACTCACTTCCGGACCACCCAACACGACGACTGTTTGCGGCGATACCGTTTTGATCAGCGCGGCGAGTGCCAGGGATTGTTCAATATTCCAGATATACACGCCAAGGCCGATAACGATAGGCTGGTGCTGTAACAGTTGTTCCAGCGCATCAATCGGGCGGGTATCGAGGATGAATTCCTCAATATGGGTGGCCGCAGTCAGATCTCCCATGTTGGCACGTAGATAACGAAGTCCGAGCGAAGCATGGCTATATCGAGCATTAAATGTCGTGAGAATTACGTTGTACATATCACTGCAGGTTTAGATTTGCAGGCGATGATAGCACTGTTCAGTACCGCCTCGTTTTAATTCTGCCGGTGAAATTTTCGAGGAAGAAAAAACAGCAGGTATTGACAAGGCTAAGTCCTTGTTTTAAGAATGGCATCTACTAAAGTTTTTGTTGTTGGGGACCGTAATCTAACGGCATGCAGATTGCTAAAAGTTAGAATTTTCGTTATGGAAACACTAGGAGGTTTGAATGGCTAAGAAAAAGGCTTCAAAGAAGGCAGCGTCGAAAGCCCGCGTTGCCAAGAAAAAGACAACCGCAAAGAAAGCGACAGTGAAGAAGGCTTCTGCAAAGAAAGTTTCTGCAAAGAAGGTTTCTGCGAAGAAAGTATCGGCGAAAAAGGCCACTGGCGCCAAGCGTGCTGCATCACCTGCACATGCGTCTTTGTTAAAGAGAATTGCTACTGCAGTATCTGAGCAGCGCAAGGTCGAAGTCAGCCTGAAGAAGGCGGACAAGGCAGTATCGGCAGCAGAAAAACGCGCCAGCAAGGCTAGCGCGGCAGCAAAGAAAAAGTCTAATCCGACCAACAAAAAGGCGGTCAAATCGGCAGCTTCTGCTGTGAAGAAAGCCAAGGCGGCGGCGGCGAAAGTGAAGAAGCAGGCCATGGCGGCGGCGAGTAAGGTGAAAGATGCAGAATCCGCTCTTCAGGCAGTCGAGAAGAAGGAAGCGGCAATGAAGAAAGCCGTTGCTGCGTTTACGCGTACCTGGTCTCGCGAGTACGATGCGAAAATGCGTACAAGCAAAGCTTCCACCAAGAAGGCGGCGCCTCGTAAGAAAGCGGCTAAAAAGCCAGCTGTTGCTAAGCCGACCATCGTATCGACTACGGTCGAACCGGAGAAGAAGCCGGATCAGACTCCACCAAGAAGTATATTTGGTAATCCATTTTCTTCAGGTAATTAATCTTGAAACAGGGCGCTCTGATCCAGGGCGCCCTGTCTTCCTTTCTGATGTTCTCTAAACATTCTCCTGTTTGTTTGTGTCCCGCGGTTTGTTTTGTGGGAAAATGGCCGCCTGTCGATTATCTCTCCACCTGGAATTCTTGACCTATGTCTGCGGACGAACAGCAATACCTTAAATTATTTGACGGAATAAGGCGCCTATACGGCAATGAGAAATTTGCCTTGCTACGCGAACTGCATATTTGCGTTATAGGTGTGGGTGGTGTCGGCTCATGGGTGGTTGAAGCGCTGGCACGTACGGCGATTGGGCGTCTTACGATTATTGATAACGACACCGTGAGTCTTTCGAACATGAATCGGCAGTTACACACCTTGCAGTCAACAGTCGATCGCTCAAAGGTAGAGGTGATGCAAGCGCGGGTGCTGGAAATCAATCCGTGGTGCGAGGTGAATGTCATAGACGATTTTCTCACCATGAAAACCTTGCCTGACTATCTCGACCCAGGTCGTGGTTATGACTATGTCATCGATGCGATCGATAGCATCAAATTCAAATCGGCGATGATCGCTCACTGCAAGCGCAACAAGATACCGATGATTATGACCGGTGGTGCAGGTGGTTTAACGGATCCGACATTGATACAGATCGCCGATTTGACCAAGACATTTAATGATCCACTGGCTGCAAAAGTCAGAAGCCAGTTGCGTAGTGATTACGGTTTCACGCGAAATCCCAAACGCCGATTCGGTGTAGAGTGCGTGTTTTCATCACAGCAGCAGGTATATCCAAAAGATGATGGAAGCGTTAGTCATGAGAAACCGGGAATACATGGCGTTTCCCTGGATTGTCGATTCGGCTACGGATCAGCCAGCTTCGTGACGGGAAGTTTTGCCTATTTTGCAGCGGCCAGGGCTATCGAAAAGGCACTCGAACGGCGCCTGAAGAAGACGCCTATTTAGCGCGATACACGATACGACCTTTACTCAGGTCGTAGGGTGTTAATTGAACAGTGACCTTATCACCTGTAAGGATACGAATATAGTTCTTACGCATTTTTCCCGAAATATGCGCTGTCACAACGTGACCATTCTCAAGTTCTACTCGAAACATAGTGTTTGGCAGTGTCTCCACTACCGTACCGTCCATCTCGATGTTGTCTTCTTTTGCCATATGCGATCAGACTTTCTCCAGAAACAGGTGTACAAAAACTTGTGGGCCGGGATTATAGCGCTCCACTCGGGCTAACTCTAGCCCAAATTACGGTTTGTTTGGCATTTTTCACGCATGAAGCCTCTGCACAACGGAAAACTGTCACCCGCCCGAACACGCCATTTTCTCAAAAACAAGGAGTCACCAAACCCATGATTCTGTCGCTAACCAGTACCCGCGCCAATGCAGATGCCATCAACCGAGCGCAACTATTCGGGGATGTCGTGGCCTGCGAGGACGTATTGTACGAGGGGCCACTGATGCAGGGGAAATCGCCTGTGGAGATGGCGCGCATACGCAGTCAGTACTTTTCGCAGCAAGGCATGACTTCGGCAAAAATCCTGGCAGATCGTTATATCCAGCGACTTGCTCGTATACATGACTTTGCGCAATACGATGAAATGATTTTGTGGTTTAGTGATAATTTGTATAACCAGCTCATCTTGTTGCAACTGCTTTACTGGCTATCTGAATTGAATACCGGCCGCCTGGAAATTACCTATATCTCTCCGGATCGCCTTCCTGTGAGTAAACACCTTCGTACATTTGATGTGATGAGCGATGATCAGATCTACCTGTTATACAAAAAGCGTCTGGATATTTCGATCAACCAGATTGATATTGCCCGTTCTGTGTGGCAGGCCATCTGTAGTGATGACCCGCGCGACCTTTTGGGTTTTACTCCGCGTCATTTGGCGGCGATTCCATACCTTGCCGACGCCGTTCAGCGCTTGATTCAACAGTATCCGTCCAAGAGCAATGGTTTGTCGCGTAGCGAAAAACAGATATTGGAAATTATGAGTACTGGCGAAAACGATCTGGAAAAGATTTTTATTCGCACGCAACGCAAAGAAGACAAGCCCTTTATGAATCAAACGATGTTTTGGCTAACCGTCTCGCGTCTGGTACAGGCAGAAATGCCTGCGATTGAGCTTGAGCAAGACGAACCTGATGACGACGGCGACGATGTTATGGAGTTGACGCGTATAAAAATGCATATGACAACTTTTGGTAAAAGTATATTACGCAATCATGATGACTGGATTCATCACAACGGCATTGACCGCTGGGTTGGCGGCGTTCATATACACGACAGAAATATCTGGCGCTGGGATGGTCAGCACAAATCGATTATGCGAACATACGTATAGTCGCCTTCTCCGAGCCTTGGACTCGTATTCAGGCCATGCATACGCAACATAGTATTTTCAATACCGGTTTGTTCGGCAGCCTGTTACTGTTTTTCCCCTTTACTGCTTCTGCAAACAATAATGGGATGCACACAGATCCTATTGCGCCTGTGATACTCGGTGTCACGGGGATATTATTGTTTGCCCTGATCGGACGATTTATCGCACGGCGTTTTGGTCAACCATCGGTGCTGGGTGAGCTCATCATGGGCGTGATCCTTGGCAATATCGGCTATTACTTCGGTTCAGATTTTATCACCGTATTACGCGAAGGGCCGGCGATATTCGATATGTTCGAGCAAACGCTCAGCGGCGTGGATCTGCAAACCGCTGCTATTGCCGCTGTCGGCGAGCACGATGCGCAACGCCTGATCGGTATACTCAACGGCCCAGACGGCGCAGAGTTGATTCAGGTTGCGCATACGGTGGATATCTTTTCCCGTTACGGTGTCATCTTTCTCTTGTTTCTGGTGGGGCTGGATACCTCGATTGGTGAAATGCGCGCTGTTGGTTCGGCCTCATTGCGTGTCGCCGTGGTCGGTGTGGTATTGCCCTTTGTTTTGGGCTTTGCCGCGGCGCGGGTGTTGATGCCCGAATTATCGGTCAGCACCGACTTATTTGTTGCGGCAACCCTGGGTGCGACCAGTATCGGTATCACCGCTAGCGTCCTCAAGGAGATGAATAAATCTCATACACAAGAGGCACACATAATCCTGGGGGCGGCCGTTATCGACGACATCCTCGGGCTGGTGATGTTGGCTATCGTCACCGGCATTATCGTATCGGGTAGCGTCGATGTAGAGAACATCGTCATAACTATAGGTTGGGCGGCCTTGTTCCTGGTGACGGCCTTCGCTTTCGGTCCGATACTCATACGTAAGCTCATTGAGTGGTTGCGACATCTCGATATTGTCGAAGCCAAAATGTTTGTCTCATTTATGTTTGTAATGGTGCTGGCGTGGCTGGCCAATTTTGTCGGTCTTGCCACCATCGTCGGCGCGTTTGCCGCAGGCGTGATTATGCAGGACGCCTATTTCAAATACTGGGGTGATTCCCGGTTTCACAAGATCAGTATCAAGGATTTAATATCGCCACTAGAGGCGATCATGGTTCCAATCTTTTTCGTGGTGATGGGGATACAGGTCAAACTCGAAAGTTTTCTCGATGAAAAAGTCGGCATTATGGCCAGTGGACTTTTGCTTGCGGCGATCGTGGGTAAGATTCTATGCGGCTTCGTCAGTTCTCGTGGTACGAATAGACTGGCCATCGGCATCGGCATGTTGCCACGTGGCGAGGTCGGTTTGATCTTCGCTTCGATCGGTACCAGTCTTGGCGTGATTAGCGATGCCTTGTTTTCAGCCATCGTGTTGATGGTTATCACCACTACGCTTATCGTTCCACCGCTATTGAAATGGGGTTTTAGACGAATATAGCCCGTGATTTAAATTTAGTCACACAGGTTGACTAATGATCCCCGCTTGTCTACGCTTCTACTGAATCGACAGTCACAAGAGAGTAGGCGATGCCTCGTTACGAATTACAACCCACTGCACGCTTGATGTTGATGGCATTTCGCCGCTTTGAGGACTACCTCAGCGAACAACTACATGCACGCGGATTTACTAATGTGAAACCGTCCCACTTCAATATTCTGCGACACCTTAACCCAGAGGGAATGCGGCAGGTCGATTTGGCCCGAGATGCGGGAATTACGAAACAGGCCGTAGGCAAAATGGTTGGTGAGCTGATCGAAGAAGGTTTTATCTCGATTGAGGATGATGTTACCGACAGACGGGCGAAAAAAGTCGTTTACACCGAAACCGGCTTAGACCTGGTCCGTCAAAGCGTGCAAATCGTGAAGGCGCTGGAAATCAAATTTAGTGAGATTCTCGGTATCGAAAGTTATGCCAATCTGCGGACCGGATTGGTGCAAATCATGGAATACTTTTCAGAGGAGGATGAGGAATGAGTAGGAATGACATAGACGATTTGAGACTGTTCACGAATAACATTTGGACGGCGGATGGTAAGTTTAATCTTCTCGGCGCGAAGGCAGGAACGCGCATGACTGTCGTGAAGTTAAGCGACGGCAGTCTATGGATACATTCCCCAATCCCCTGCACGGACGCACTGGCGCAACAAGTCAATGACATTGGTCGACCAGCCTATATTGTTGCCCCAAGCAAGATGCATAATCTCAATACCGGAAGCTGGAAAAAACGCTATCCCGATGCAAAGGTTTTTCAGGCAGAAGGGGCGAAGATCAAATGGGATTACGAAAAAATCGTAATCAATGAGAATGCGTTGTCACCCTGGCGTGGCGATATCAAGCAGCATTTTCTCAGAGGCATGCCGATGGTTAACGAGTGGGTATTTTTTCACGTACCAAGCCGAACGCTGATCGTCGCCGATATGCTGTTTAATTTTCAGGATCCATTGGATAACTGGACGCGGTTACTGACCCGCATGTACGGGGTATACGGCCGTGTTTCAGCCAGTCGCCTTTTTCGCAAGATGATTAGGGACAGACACGCATTTGAGATTTCTCTAAGAGAGATTCTTAGTGATGAAATCGATAATCTGGTGCTGTCACACGGAAATAACGTACTGGGAAACGCGGGCGAAATGATAAAAGACGCCTATGCAGATATTTTGTCGGAAGCACTTGCGTGAATAAGGCATATCCTCAGCCTTGTATGGCTTTTCAGCAAAGGTTAAACTGAAGCCGTTTACAATGCCCAACAATCCAATGTTCGGACTGTGTAGGAACAGGCTGACAAGCCAATAATAATCATAAAATTGGGTATAAATAGAAAAAACAGGCTGGTGGGGAGCAGTACGATGCCGGGTAGTTTGTCCTTCATAAAGCACGGAATAATTCCATTTGTTGCCATTTCTGTTTTGGCACTGATCTCGTCCTGTGGTGAGTCTCTCCCAGGTTTCTCCTTTAAACAAACCAGCGGTTTATCCCAACGAAATGCGGTTTCTCTCGAGGCTAGTAATGTCGATGCCTTTGTTCAAACCCTGTATCCCGTTTTAAGAAGCAATTGCGCCGCGTGCCACGACTCACAGGGGCCCACGCCGAATACCCCGTTTTTCGCCGATGTTGATACCAATGTCGCCCTAGGCGAAGCCTTACAGCGGGTCGACCTTATTGATCCAGTCAATTCCAGAATCGTTCAGAAGCTGGTACTGGAATCTCACAATTGCTGGTCGGGGAACTGTCTGGCTGATGCATCAGTCCTTCAAGCTGCTATTGAACAGTGGGCGGGACTAGCCAATGTCGGCCAGGTTGCCTTTATACAGCAATGCGCCAGTTGTCACGGCGCGAATGGCCAGGGTGTCAATGGCACAATCGGGTTGACGCGTCCACTACCACTGGCGGAGTTGACGACGTTTATTGAAAACAATATGCCGCCAGCCAATCCAGCAGCCTGTGTTGGTGTTTGTGCGGCTGATCTAGCGCAATTCATTTTTAATAACTTCAATGCAAGTAATAGCGGCGTGGTGCAAGACCCGCTTGCCACCTTGCCGGAAAGTAAAGCGCAACTGGATCTGTTATGCGCCCGACTAGCTGCGCAGAATGCACAGAATGTAGTGCGAGACGCGTTTTGTGGAGCTGTTCCACCAGCCATCACAAGTCTTAGAGACCTGCAAGCTGCATTAGGACTTGCGTTTACCAATCCAAATGCGGCCGGACGACGTAATAATGGTCGTGGGGGAAATCCTGCTTTTACATTGGTAGGACATTCGTCATCTCTGGTTGCCCGTTTTACTAACCCGATTAATCCGAGAGCGCTTATATTTACACCGCCAAATGGGCGTAACCAAACGCCGGGTTTGATCGCTATGGGCTTTGTGCGCGGTGATCAATTTGCGGAACTGGTGGTGTCGGATCGCGTCACCAACGATTTGCAATTCTTCCTTTTTACCTTTAAGCAGCAATGCAATCTGACCAATAGTTGCGCTATCGGCGAATTGCTCACACCTGCTGTCGAGAGAAACTGGGTAGACTACACCATCTACGGTCAGGTTGATCTGGCCAATACGGTGTTTGATTGTCTGCAATGTCACCAGACCGGAGGACCGGGAACTCCATCCATACTGCGCATGCAGGAACTGGCGAATCCTTGGAACCACTTTTTGCGTAATAATCGCCAGGGTGGACAAGTATTATTAAATGCCTTTACCGCAGCTCATGGTACTAATGAAGATTATGCAGGCATACCGGCAGCGTTGATTCCTGCATCCGATCCTGCGTTGCTGGAGGATCTTGTCAGAGGCAACGGATTCGGAAACCAGCCTAATGCATTCAATTCCGGGCTCATCGAAAATCAGGTAAATCAAACACCAGGTCAACCGGCTGATAACACAACTCCGGGGACGAGCGCAGAATGGCAGCGTATCTATAACAATACGGTATTGGGACAATTTATCGCGGTTCCATACCACGATATCCTGGTAACTGATCCGGCGCAGTTACAATCGGCAACCCAGGCCTATCAGAATTTTCTCGGTGGCGCACTTACAGCGGCGGCACTTCCAGACATTCGTAACATCTTTATGACATCAGCCTTGCGAGATATTGGTTTTCGTGTAATGGCTGGACTGGATGGCCAGCAGATAATTACCCAGGCGTGTACTCAGTGCCATAACTCTCAGCTAGACCAAACCATCACGCGTGCAAGATTCAATGTGGATTTAAACGCCATGAGTGATACCTTGGGCGGCGTGTTAACTGGCGCTGCTCGCGATGCTGAACTTGGTCTGGCAATCGCGCGGTTACAGTTGCCAGAAAACGACGTTCGACGTATGCCACCGGCATTATTTAAAACCCTGGATGCGACAGAAATCGCCGCAGCCACATCTTATTTGTGCAGCCAAATGACTACCCCTGGCGCGCAATGCGTGAATGCTCAGGCGTTTACGCCTAACCCTGCGCCGTTACCTGCGGCTGGTCCTCCTCCGGGAGGCGGCGGTGGAGGCGGCGGTGGATTCCGTGGAGGCGGCGACTAAGCCATCTCATTGTTGTTTCTTCTAACTTATCCTTTGCCCGTGCCGGGAAACCGGCATTGACTTTGCCTCTTACTATGCTTAAATCTTAGCGAGCGCTCTAGAAAAGCGCATGTGTTTGAAAAGCTTAGGAAGAGAGTGTGGGTAGAAAACGCCAGGTTAGCGACGAACAGATACTGACGACAGCACGTGAGTTGTTCATAGATCAGGGTTACGAAGTCTCTACACGCAGTATTGCGCGAGAAATTGGGATATCGGAGTCCGTGCTTTTCCAGCGTTTTGGCTGCAAAAAGGATTTATTCTTTCAGGCCATGGTTCCCCCTGAGCTTACTGTCGATGACCTGGATCAGGCTGGGCAAAGCCCACGAGAAAAGCTCGAAAATGTCTTCGTCGCATTGTTAAAACACTATCGCAAAGTGCTTCCCGTATTGCTGCCACTCATGTCACATCCCGATTTTGATTTAAAGGAATTCTTTGCCAAACAGGGAGAACTGAGTGATCGACGTGTTCAGTCCAAGCTTATTGACTATCTAAAAGACGAACACAACAAACGACACCTGCGAGTCTATAATCCCGAGGCCGTAACCGGATTATTCTTCTCTGCGATCTATGGCCTGGTGCTATTTGAACGTCTCGGTGCTCGGCATGAAGGGAACCATGAGCTGGCTTTGCGCGCGATGTTTAACGCCTGCTGGAATGGAATGTCTCCAACACCCACGACATAAGCCGAATGCAACCTCGCTTAGGTAATGTCTGTGAGTTGCATAAGGTGGACGACATTGAACGCGTCATGCCTATATTTTCATAACTTCTCCATTGCCTAGCCAGAATGCGTAAATTTATATCGGGTTGTGAATACTTTCTTGTCGCTGATACCACTGCTATTATTTCTTCCTCCTACAATTTCCAAAAAAGAAAGGATAGGTATGACGGGTCACAATGAATTGTTGTTTCCTTTGCTGGGGATGGTCTTTCTCGTTTTTCTGGTGTGGGTGTGGATGTATGTTACACGGATATTGTCGGTAACAGTTGGCTCCCTCAGAGTGCAGGACTACGCTATTCATGATACTGCGAAACCGCGCATGGTGATGTTAGCGGGAGATTGCTTCGAAAATCAATTCGAACTGCCGACACTATTCTATTGCGTGGTGGTGTTAGTACTTGTATTAGGCATCGATACTAGTCCTTATTTATTCGCAGCCTGGGGATTTGTTTTGTTTCGCTGGGTACATGCGGCTATTCACCTTTCCTATAATCGAGTTTTTCATCGGCTGCTTGCCTATTGGGCTGGCGCCATCTTTTTATGGTATCTATGGTTGCGTTTCTTCTTTGATCTGGTTTGATTAAGATTGATTATTTGCTTGCCCATAACGTCACTAGGATCGGCTTTTTTCGATACGCATTTTCAACTGTCGTGGACCCGTTATGATACGGGCTGGTATGTTTGCCGAGTGAAAATATGTTGCCTGGCTAGTAGGCAGAATTAGCATCGAGAGTCAAAGTTCTTTCACCATAGTAACGTCCATTGCTCGTAATGAATTCCCATACATCCGGTTTATTCTGAAATATTCCATGCAATAAATCATCTATTATGGCAATACACGGTTGTCTTAAACCACAGTAATTAAAAATAGGTCCCACTGCATTAAACTGGATACCGTAGCGGGATAACATGCGGATCAATTTCGGTTCCATCATGGCGTACCAATGAGTTAAATTCTTTTCGTGACTCATTGTTACTATCGCTTTGAATAAACCTAGAGTAAGATCACCATAATTACGTCTTTCATTGCTATATTCCTTAAAAGTTTCATTGGTTATTCCGTGTTCCAGGCCTTTTTCCTGCGGTCGACGACGGAAGTTGCTCGCGATAGAGAATCGCGAAATTTCCCCCAGATTAATTCTGTTAATGCGCCACATTTGATCTCGTTCGAGTCTTCTGAGGACTTCAAAATGTTCAATAGGAAATAGGTTGTTTAGGTTCTCTACGTCAGCGAGTACTAATCGAACTGTCGCTGCGGGTATTTTAGTGTTTCTATGCGTGATAAGGCAGTGTACGGAGCGAGCGTCGTATTCATCCGACTCGACTTTTCTATTTAGATTGTAATCTAAAAAATAGCCTTTTTCCTCGCAAAAAACATGATAACGAAGTTGCTGGCATTGTTGTATTGTCGTTTCTGACCGACAATAATCGAGTAAAAAAAATTGATCGAAGTGCGTTGTGATATTCATGACTATCCAAATTGAAATTTAGAGGAGTTTTGAAGCAAGTCTATTCATAGACGTTATTCACAGTGAATTGCAAGCTATTAAGAATGTTTTTCTTGAATGTTTTATAACTTGGTTTATAAATAGTAAGAGGAACTCATTCATTTGGCATGAATTTCGGTAGTAAAAAATATTTTCAACTGGAAAGGTAAGGATGCTGCACCCAGGTAAATGCGATAGGAGAGCGAAAATATTTTGGAGTGCTCCGGCAATTCTTCTTCAACTATTTTTTCTTTTCTGTACTTCAGGCACGGTCGTTGCGCAAACGCTTGTCGCCAATACCGACGTGCCGGTTGTAAAACTTGATCGAAACTTCGTACGTTCCATATTTCTAATGCGTATTAGGGAATGGAGTGACGGAAAGCCCATTACAGTGTTTGTTCTGGAAGGTAAGGAAGCAATCCATAGAGAATTCTGCAGTGAAGTGTTGGAGATGTTTCCTTATCAGCTGCAACAACGCTGGGACAGACTTGTGTTTTCAGGGACTGGGCAAGCACCTTTTTTCGTTAAAGATGAGGCGGAACTGCTAAAAAAGATTAGAAATACTAGTGGTTCCATCGGGTATATCGCCAGGGAAATGGTAGATGAAAAAATCAAAGTTATATCCGTCGACAGTGAATCGTTGTAATACGACGATAGCTGTTTTAGTTTGGCTGCTGCTTTTTTGTAATACCCATAGTTCTGCGTCGTTTGATAACGGTGTGCAGTATCACGCGTTTGCTACTCAAGCCTATATCAAAACGTCAGGTAATGATTTCTTTGGCAACAGTAGTGATTATGGTAGTGTAAATTTCAGGGAAATTGGGCTTAATGGATCAGTAAGGCCATTTAACAGTCTGCAAATGTCTGCACAAGTGCTCTACCGACAGGCGGGGAATCACGAACATATTGCAGAGTTCTCAGGGTTAACACTTCCGGGGCAATTAAATATCGATTTTGCCTTAGTCGACTACGAAATTTTGCAAAGAGAAAATTATTCCGGCGGAATTCGAGCCGGCAGAATAAAAAACCCTTTTGGACTATATAATGAAACTCGCGATGTGGCCTTTACTCGTCCGGGTGTCATACTGCCGCAATCGATCTACTTTGACAGAGTAAGAGACTTTGCATTGTCGTCAGACGGTGTTCAAGCCTATGGTTCATATAACGCGCCGTTATTCGATTTTACCTTGCAAGCAGCAGTTGCGCGCCCTCGAACAAGTACAAACCTTGAGATTACACTGTTTTCTTCCGATTTTCCGGGCGAGTTTGAAGCGCAAGCATCCACAATTGCGCGTGCAACGCTGGAGCTTTTTGGAAGGACGCTCAAATTGGCATACAGCGATGTTCGCCTTCAACTCTCCTATAGTGCTCTAGCGGTTGAGCCAGTCAGTGACGCAAGTTTTCAATTTAAGCCTAAGTTCTATTCACTGCAATATAGTTCTGAGCAATTCATTTTTACTGCCGAGTATGCGCGACGCACACTTGAATTCAAAAATCTTCTCGCCTATGTGCCGGTAAAAGTGCAAACAGGTGAAAGTTTTTATGCGCAAATACACTATTTAGTAAGACATGATTTGGGAATGTTTACTCGCTATGACGTCGCATTTCTCAATAAGGATGATAGAGACGGTTTAACAATGGAATCAATTACCTCGGGAGCGAGGCCGGCGCACACGCAATATGCGTATGATCTTACCATAGGTATGCATTGGATATACTCAAGGCGATGGTTGTTAATGGCCGAACAGCATTTAATTAGAGGCACGGCATGGTTGCCGGTACAGGATAATCCAATAGCTGCTTCGACCACTAAAAACTGGTGGATGTTTAATTTTCTTGTCTCCTACCGTTTCTAGTTTTACAGGAGATAAAAATTGAAAAAACTAAAACGATTGCTTGAACAAAAACGATTTGTGAGTTTGAAATGGCAGCTGTTCTTCGTTATAAGCCTGATAATAATATCCGTCAATAGCATCTATTTTTACTATCAGAACAACAAAATCGAGATGAAATATGAACAGGAAAGAATGGATAATCGTCGTCAGGATTTGGGTATGCTTGATGCGATTATTCGCCAAAACTCGAGCGAACTACAGAATCTTGGATCGATACTTCCCAGTATGTACGGGTTAAAGCACCATTTTGATACCAATCAGTGGGACAAGGTAGGAGCCGTCATTGAAGATATCTGGCCAAATTTTCAGGTCACTTATGAAATAGAAGGCATAGGATTATTTGATCGCGAAGGAAATATGCTGTATTCATCGGAACCTGACTCTCTTTATCGTATGGATACATCGACGGTTAAAGAGACGGTTTCATACGTTGTGTCCTCCTTGCAGCCGAAATCGGTTGTAGCATGTATGGATGATTGCGCTCAAGTCTCTGTTGTTCCGTATTTGTCAAGAACAAGTAAACTTGGGGCAATCGCTATCTACGCGCCGGTCACAGACATTGTGCTTCGTTTTTCTGATCTTGCCTCCTCAGAGGTCGGTATTCTCGGTGAAGCAGGTTTAAGTCCTACGCGTTTGCCGCGTCTGGATGAATGGCATATGCAGATAGCGGCGCTAACCAATTTCGGCAATGTTTTTAAAGTTCTGGAGACTTTGTCACTGAGCGAAAATTTTTCCGATCTTATAGATAGAAAGGAACTAGTTCAGCTGGAAGACAAAATCTACGATATATTTGCCGTTCCTCTGGACAGAATTGCGGTAAGCAGCCGCGGTTTTCTATTCTTTATTAAAGACGTATCAGAAGATCAGGCAGAACTGGAACGTATTGCGAAAGATAGTTTTCTATTATCACTATTTGGGTTGATCTCTTCAGAGATGGCTATACTCTTATTGCTTTGGCGCCCACTCTCACGCCTTATTTCGACCTCTCATACCTTGCCTATGCTGGCCAGAGGAGAGTTTGCTCGCGCACGTACATTCTTAAGCCGCGCCAATGAAAATGCCTATATCGTCGAAGATGAGATAGATATGGTTAATGCCAGCGCGATTGCTTTGTCTGATCAATTGGAAAAGCTCAATCGAGAGGTTGAGGAATCAACATTGTCACTAAAACGAAATATGGAAAAACTCCGCAGAGAAAAGGATTTCAGTTCCTATTTGTTAGATACTGCACAGGTAATTATTGTTGCGACGAATTCCAGAGGAAAAATTGAGTTAGTTAACAAATATGGCCAGATGCTGTTAGAGATGCAGCCTCAGGAATTGGTTAACAAATCGTTTGATGAGGTTTTTACCAATGGTCGTGAAAGAGATGCGGTCAGAAAGAATATTGAGGAGATCAACAAAGAGAAGAAGCGACATTTCAGCCAGGAAACCAGTTTCATTACGTCAAGCCAGAAACATCGCAGTATTGCATGGATACATTCATTTTTGGGGGATGTAGGCGAGCAGAATGTCACAACACTTTCAGTCGGAACAGATATTACGGAGCGAAAGGAGGCGGAACGTCGTATCACCTGGCTTGCCAATCATGATCCATTGACTGGATTGTTCAACCGGCGGCACTTTAACGAATTGTTTGAAAACTATCTTAATCAAGCCACACGCTATGGAAAATCTGGTGCCTTGTTGTTTTTAGATCTTGATAATTTTAAGTATATAAACGATACAAAAGGTCATCAGACTGGAGACAGGCTTATAAAAGAAGTGGCATCTGCTCTTCGTCGTATAACAAGAAATTCTGATATCGTTTCGCGTATCGGCGGTGATGAGTTTGCGATTGTTATTCCGGATATCGATAAGAATGGCGTTATAGAGTTTTGTAACAATCTGAATGTCAGAATTAATACTGTCATAAAACCCATAGTTTCGGTTCAACAAAAGGTTACAACTAGTATCGGCGTCGCCTTGTTTCCCACTCATGGCAGCAACGTTACGCAATTGCTGGCCAATGCTGATATTGCCATGTATCAGGCGAAGGAGCGTGGGCGAAGCCGCTGGCATGTGTATTCTGAAAGTGAACAGGCAATGGAAAAGATTCAGTTACATGTAAACTGGAAGGAACGCATCGAAAATGCGCTTAAATATGATCGTTTTATTTTATTCTTCCAGCCTATTATGAAAATCGACACCGGTGAGATTACCCATTTTGAAGTCCTTTTACGGATGCTTGGGGAAAGCGGGGCGATTATCGCTCCTTATCCTTTTATAAAAGTTGCCGAGAATACCGGCCTGATTAACGATATTGACCGCATGGTCTTGCTCAAAACACTCGATTTTATGAAGGCTAATCATCATACAACAAAAAACACGAATTTTTCTGTCAACCTGTCGGCTCGTACATTTTCAGACAAACGCAGCATCCCAATGATTAAGGAATTGTTGCTCAAATCTAATATTGATACTCGAAATCTCATATTCGAAATAACGGAAACGGCAGCGTTGCAGGATATCACCGCAGCATCTGCCTTGGTCGATGAATTGCGTAGCATGGGTTGTCGCATCGCCATAGACGATTTTGGCGTAGGTTTTTCGTCATTCTATTATCTACGGGAACTTGCGGTCGATTACGTTAAGATTGACGGTTCCTTCATACAACAGCTATCCAGTAATCGGGATGATCAATTAATTGTGCGTGCCATGTCGGAAATCGTTCGCGGTTTTGGCAAAAAGACAATAGCTGAGTATGTAGAGGACGAAAAAACACTGGAACTCTTGAAAGGATTTAACGTCGATTATGCGCAAGGCTATTATATCGGGACGCCTGAGCAAATGAAAAATGAAGAAGAAGTCGCCTGAGTAGGCGATCAGTAGGTTTAACAAAACGGTAACTTTTTTGCATTGACTAGACCATATACTATCGCAGTGAGAATTCGGCAGTTTTGTTCCGTCTATGCAAATCTTCATCGAGTTGAGCGGTTTGAACTCTTCTGTTGTAAGGCGTAAAGCTGGATCGCTCGGTTGTCTGGGAATCGCCGGGCTAGCCCTCACCAGTCGCTTGGTGACAGTGGTTGGAGGATCGTTTCCCTCTAGGCCCACACCCAAAAAACTGTCTTTTGGCCGATTCATGCGCCAACACATTGGTGATAGTTCTTACATCCGTACATTCTCCTTATCGCACCTGCTGGATTCCGCAATTGCTCGTTTTTCAAGCATTCCCAAAGCCACTGAGCAGGAGAAAATGACCCTACTTGGGTTCATCCTAGACGAATTGTCCACCGTTGAGACAAACATGACACCAAAATTAGGTTCGATAGGCTTTTCATACGGTAGTGTTACATGATGAAATAGGCGCGTAAAAAACAGGAAGGAAAACAAAATGACACTTGGGCCAGTAATGATCGACCTGGAAGGTACCTCGTTGAGCGCGGAAGAAAAAGAGATGATCGCGCATCCGATGGTTGGTGGACTTATATTCTTTACTCGAAATTTTGAGAGTCGGCAGCAAATTCACCAGCTAACCCGGGAGATCAAGAAAATACGCAATATTCTGGTATGCGTTGATCATGAAGGCGGGAGAGTCCAAAGATTTCGAGAAGGTTTTACACGACTACCACCTTGCGCTGTCCTCGGTGAAACCTACGATAAGAATCCTCAGAAGGCGATGAGTGACGCCCACGCCTTGGGGTGGTTGATGGCTGCTGAGTTAATTGCGGTACAGATAGATTTCAGTTTCGCACCAGTGCTGGATGTGGATTATCGGCTTTGTGATGTTATCGGTAATCGTGCGTTTCACTCTGATCCAGAGATAATCGGTAAATTGGCATCATCATACGTTAAAGGCATGGCAGACGCCGGGATGAGTAGTACCGGCAAACACTTCCCTGGTCATGGGGCGGTGAAGGAAGATTCCCACCTTGAACTGCCAGTTGACGGCCGGTCTCTGAAGGAAATCATGAATAATGACGTTATACCGTTCCGACGTCTGAATGAAAGCAATTTGCTCGACGCCGTTATGCCGGCCCATGTGATTTACGATCAAATAGACAAAATGCCTGCAGGATTCTCCTCGGTGTGGATTAAACAGATCTTGCGCGAGCAGTTACACTTTAACGGCGTCGTTTTCAGTGACGATTTGAATATGGCTGCTGCCGGAATGGCGGGTAGCTTTACTGATCGAGCAGAGGCGGCGATGAAGGCGGGATGTGATATGATTCTCGTCTGCAACAATCGCGCAGGGGCAATTGAGGTGCTGGAACATTTCAATTGGCAAACTGAGAGGCTATCGATAGAACGTCTGGAAGGCATGTTTGCCAAGAAAATAACCAACGAAATTGATCTCAAAACCTCTGACAAATGGCAAGATGCCGTGGCGATTGCGGAGTCGTATATGTAGTCGGGGAGTCAGCGTATTTCATGGATATTAATCGATATCTTCAGGAGAGTTTTGCCTTCCTGAGTCTAAGCCAGGACTGGCTGCTTCAAGTCTTTTTGGTCATAGTTGCAGTACTGTTTTTTAATTTTTTTCAACGACGCTTTTTACGACGTTTGCGCGTTCAATTGGAAAAGACGCAAAACAGCTGGGATGATGCCTTTGTTGTTGCCCTGGGCCCACCGCTTACGTTATTAATCTGGATTATTGGGCTGGCTTTTGCTGCCCATATTGTTCAGACCGCTACCGGGGCTGAGATATTTACAGCCTTTTCCACTGCTCGAGATGTGGGCGTTATCGGCTGTCTATCCTGGTTTTTAGTACGATTCACCAACAAAGTCGAAAGTAATATTCTCGCACTGGCAGAACGTCGCGGCAGAAAAATCGATCCAACCACTGCCGATGCAATCACCAAGCTGTTACGTATATCCATTATTATTACAGCGACGCTGGTGGTATTGCAGACCATGGGATTTAGCGTCTCAGGGGTAATGGCATTCGGTGGAATAGGGGGAATTGCGGTAGGTTTCGCGGCTAAGGATTTATTAGCTAATTTCTTCGGCGGACTCATGATATATCTCGATCGACCTTTCGCCACAGGCGATTGGATACGTTCGCCTGATCGTGAGATCGAGGGCACCGTAGAGAACATAGGCTGGCGATTGACCACGGTGCGCACCTTTGACAAACGTCCTATCTATATCCCGAATTCCATATTCGCCAACATAACGGTTGAGAATCCATCGCGCATGACCCATCGACGCATATATGAAACCATCGGTATCCGCTACGAAGATGCGTCAAAAATGCAAACAATTATTGATGATATTAAAGCAATGCTGCTTGCCCATGATGAAATAGACACCACGCAGACAATGATTGTGAATTTTAACGATTATGGTGCGTCGTCATTGGACTTTTTCGTCTATACATTCACCAAAACAACGAATTGGGTAAAGTTTCATGAAATCAAACAAGATGTGTTGCTGAAAATTTATGAGGTCATCTGCAGTCATGGCGCCGACATTGCGTTCCCTACAACGACGATAAATACATCAGAAAGTGCTCCATTAGGGTTAAATACCATAGAAAGAGAAAAGGTATGATGACTAAAGCTCCGAGGCATGATTTCCGCTAAAGAACAAGAATTGGTTCTAGTCAATATTAGAATATTGGCATATGATGCGGGCTCATAGTGAGCGTGTGAAGATTGCGCAGGCTGCCCGAATTTAATTTAAACTGGAGAAGATAAATGGCTGATAAGCTGTTGATTATTATGGTAAACACGGACCCTAGTAATCCGTCGGAACTAGGTGCGCCTTTTTTCCAGGCTACTGTCGCAGCGGCGATGGAGTTTGAAGTAGAGGTCATTTTAACCGGTCGGGCAGGCGAATTAGCGAAAAAGGGTGTAGCGGAAAACCTTTATGTACAGGAAGGTAGCCCGAAGAGTGTTTATGAGTTCATCAAAGATGCCCATGAAGCCGGAGCGGTATTCAAGGTCTGTACTCCGACGCTGGACCTTTGGGGTGACGATTTGATTCCAGAGGTTGAAGAGACCGTTGGTGGCGCCTATGTTATCAGTGAAGCCATGGACGACGATACGGTGACCTTCACCTACTAAGTTAGAATTAGAAATCCAGACCCCGTTTGCACACAAAGGCAAACGGGGTTTTTTTATTGTCTATGTCTGACAGTACACTAAGTCTGACGACTTCGGTATACTTCGATTTTTGTTTGTTAACGAGAGAATCATAAAAATGGGGACTAATGCCGAACAAGCGTGGAGTGTCTATCAGCGCGCCGAATTGATTTATTCGCGAGACGAAATCAATCTCGCACTGGATTTGATCGCGAAAGACATTAGTCAAACCTTGAGCGAAAGTGACCCTCTTGTATTATGCGTCATGACAGGCGGGCTAATGACGGCATCTGAGATTTTACTGCGTATGGATTTTCCACTGGAAGTGGATTACATTCACGCCACTCGCTACGGTCTTGAAACTCAGGGTCAAAAATTGAAGTGGATTGCCAGTCCACGAAAGCCGCTTGTGAACAGAAATATCTTAGTTATTGACGATATTCTGGATGAAGGACATACGCTTGAGGCAATATTGAATTTTTGCCGCGAGGAAGGCGCAAGCTCTGTATATTCAGCTGTGCTGGTACAAAAAGAGCATGATAGAAATACGGGTTTGAAAAAGGCAGATTTTACTGCGATGAGTGTACCCGATCGTTATGTATTCGGGTTCGGTATGGATTACAAAGGGTATTTACGAAACATACCCGTAATAATGGCGGCACATAGAGACGATGAGTAATTTAGCAATTATAGGCGGGACGGGTTTAACTACATTGGAAAATCTGGAGATAGTTAGCCGCCAGATCATGCAAACCCCATATGGCGAGCCTTCTGCGCCGTTGAGTATCGGAAACCTGGCAGGTCGTGAAGTTATGTTCTTGCCTCGTCACGGTTATGGTCACACTATACCCCCACATAAAGTAAACTACCGTGCAAATATTTGGGCATTAAAGGAAGCTGGGGCGACCAATATTATTGCTGTCGCAGCAGTGGGCGGTATACGCAACGACCTGGTTCCAAAAAGTATCATGGTGCCGGATCAAATTATCGATTACACCTGGTCAAGAATTACAACGTATTTTGAGGAAGGATTGAATCAGGTCACCCATATCGATTTTACGGAACCCTATAGTCCTCGACTGCGGGACATAATTATCAATGCGTGTAAGGAAATGGGTATAGCTATTTTTGAAAAAGGTACTTACGCGGCGACACAAGGGCCACGACTCGAAACAACGGCAGAAATTAATCGCCTTGAGCGAGATGGGTGCGATATTGTGGGCATGACCGGGATGCCCGAAGCGGCATTGGCCCGTGAGTTAGATTTGGAATATGCAACGATTGCGGTTGTTGCGAACGCTGCTGCCGGTCGCGGTAATGAACCACTAACTATGGATAAGATTCAGGAAAACCTATCATCAGGCATTGAGAATGTAAAAAATATCATTGCCGGCGTCATTAAGGCGAATGCTTTGTAAATCGTAGTTCGGTGATTTCCGATCAACGGTTTTTTGCAAATTCTTCAATTTCTGGTAAGTCGACAGGTGTAACCATAGCGATCACCCCGAACAAGGGGTGATCGAAGTAGTAAATCTTCTTGGTCTTGATACGTTGTGATTCGCTCAAACGAAAATCGACAGGTTCAAGTTCCAGGCTGGAAAGAAATGGGTTGGTAACAGTTTTCTTCTCAGCTGCGGCAATTGTTTCAGTTGTTGAATTTTCCATTGGAAAAGCAGCAACTGCGGCGACTGCACTCATAGGTTCTTCCGGTTTCTTTGTGCGAAAGTACATATCGATTCCAAGGTGTAGGAACCGCGTCCACTTCAATGTAACAGTGCCGTAAACACGCAATTCCTCAGGTCCAATAGGCTGTTGTAACGCAAAACCCAGGTTTTCTTCTGAGACTAAAGGTTCGCCAGTTAACGGATCAACAGCTGTCGTTTCTGCCGAATTTTCCGGTTCATTATTGGTCACAGACAAATTATCGATGGCAACCATTTCAACTGCGGAATCGTCTACAGGGGTTGCCATTGCAGCGCCGCCAAGCTCCTGATAGGCATTGTCAGAGTCCTCGTCATCAATTAGTACCGGGGTCCCGTTTTGGCCTTGATACACGGGTTGACGCCAGGCCTTATGAAGCAGCATCTGAAAGCCATCAGTAGAAGAAAATTTTTCGCGGATCTTCTGAAATTGGTATTGTTCCATAGCGATGTCTTCAAAGGCCACGGGCACTTGCTGTCTATCGGAAGCGCCAATACCACTTTGATTGGCAATTCCTTTTGTCAGACCAATCGAATCGACGGGAAGGTTCGGTTGTAAATCGATAGGCCATTTTTCCGACGCATAGGCCTCAGGTGTGACTTGGGAAAAGATCAATACTTCAACTTCGTACCATCTCTCGTCCTGCGCATATGCAGTACTGCAATAAATGCATGTCAGGATGATGACGAAATTGAGGAGTTTACGACTAAAAATCACTAGCTTATCCTATCAAATTCGGATGGCTGCCTATTGTAGAATATGTACACGGGCATGGCGAATTTATTCATTTAGGTATCCAATATTCTATGACAACGCAAAAAATACTACGCATTGGCAATCCATTACTGAGGCAAAAATCACGCCCTGTTGATGATCCAAGTTCTCATGAGAGTCAGCAATTGCTTGAAGATATGTTGCACAGCATGCGACATGCCAGCGGCGCGGGGCTGGCTGCGCCACAAATTGGCCAACTAAAAAGAGTCATAGTATTCGGTATTGAGCATAATCCGCGCTACCCAGACGCGCCGCCCGTCCCCCTGACGGTGTTGTTTAATCCCGACTATGAAGTTCTTGATTACAATCTTGAGTCTGCCTGGGAAGGGTGTTTAAGTGTTCCCGGTATGCGTGGGCGTGTAAACAGGCCAAGAAAAATTCGCTATCACGGAGTTGATGGGAGAGGGAAGTTGTTGACACGAGATGCTGAAGGATTTCATGCCAGAGTATTTATGCACGAATTTGATCATCTTGAAGGAATACTTTACGTTGATAAGCTCGCGGATCCGGCAGATTTTGGCCTTATTGAAGAATTGGAACAGGCCGGTCGAATACCGAAAATTTCTGCAGATGACTAGAAACAGATGAGTTTGAATCTGGAATCGAAACTACGATTCCTGCAACAAGCATTCGTCGAGAGATTTTGGGTGTCCAATCGAATAGCCTTGTAAATAGTCTATCCCCATGGCTGTTAGTGTTTGTGCGATTTCCTCTGTTTCCACAAATTCGGCAATAGTTTTTAATCCCATGACGTGACCTATTTGGTTAATAGCATTTACCATTTCCTTGTCGACTGGGTCTTTAGTGATATCGCGTACGAAGTGTCCATCGATCTTTACATAATCCACGGGCAAACTTTTCAGGTATCCAAAAGAAGACATACCGCTACCAAAATCATCTAATGCGAAACGACAGCCCAGCTGTTTCAGTTCGGTCATAAAATGCAGAGCGCTGGATAGATTACTAATAGCCGCTGTTTCAGTCAGCTCAAAACAAAACTTTTCAGCTTCTATACTACAGTTGCGCACATGTTGAACCAAGAACTCCAGAAACGATTTTTGGCATATGGAATTGGCAGAGATATTGATTGTAAAAAATTCGATTTTATCCATGCGCAGTCGATTTTTATTCTTTTCCAGCCAGCTGAACATTAATTCAATGACAGTTCTATCCAGTAATGGCATTAAATCATAACGTTCTGCAACACTGATAAAGGCACCGGGAACAACCTGTCCTTGTTGGTCATCAATGCGCATTAAAACTTCCACGGCACTCATGTTATCGTCTCGGCTACCGGCTGGAATTATACGTTGACAGTGTAGTTGAATGTTTTTGTTTTCCAACGCTTGCTTGAGTCGCGTCACCCATTGAAATTCCCTATACCGCTTGACTTGCGCCTGATCATCTACCTGATAAACGTGAATTCGGTTGCGTCCTCCTTCCTTCGCCAGGTAGCACGCTGAGTCGGCCGCTGAAAGAACTTGCGCCAGAGAGGTAGAAGTGTTGTCGATTTGAACTACACCAACACTCATTCCAATAGAGAACACTTTTTCTTCAGTGGTAAAACGAAAATCTTTTATGATATTAAATAGACGGTCAAGTTGTACAAGTGCGTCATCAAGAGTGATATCGGTGTATAACACACCAAATTCGTCGCCACCTAGACGCGCAAGCGTATCTGTTTTTCTCATAGAGCGATGTAATACACTGCTAAGTTGTTTTAGCAAGGCATCACCGGCAACGTGGCCACAGGTATCATTAACAATCTTGAACTGATCAAGATCTATATAGCTTAATACATGAGTTTGACCACTTCGATGGGTATCTCTTATCAATTTTGACAAGCGTTGCTCGAATTCCATCCGATTGTACAGACCGGTCAGATAGTCATGATGGGCGAGATATTCCATTTGCTGTACCATGGCACGCGTTGCGCTGACGTTGCGAAAAACTACAACGGCGCCAGATATGGCTTTCTTTACCATGATGGGGTTAGAGCGATACTGAACTGGAAAACAGTTATTGTCCTTATCCCACAAAACATCGTCATCTGACCAATGTGACGAACCGTCTATCGTCGTTTGAAAAAAAAGACATTGTTCTTTCGGATAGGCTCGTTGATCTTCATAAGAGTGATGAACAAGATCGAACATGTTTTTTCCAAGCAATTCGTCCCGTTCATAACCTAACATTTCCGCGGCTGCACGATTTACGAAGGTGCATCTAAGTTGCGTATCAATGCCAAAAATTCCTTCGCCGGTAGAATCCATCAATAGACTGATATGTTCGTTTAGGCGTTGCAGTTCACCTTCTACCTTGCGTGTTCGCGTCAAGTCACGGTTTCCCATTAATGTTCCTATGGGATTTCCCTCGAAGTCTTTAATAGTGCGTATCATAACTTCGAAGGGAGTACCACGCGCATTGTTAGGGTGATTGGCTTCCATCACGATATAGGTGTCTTCATGACGCGCACGTGCCGCGCAGACTGGGCACGGAGAATCTTCGCCCTCCGGATGCATAATAGTTGTTATTTTTTTGCCAATGGCTATGTGCGGTGGCATTTTTATGAGGTTATAAAATGCACTGTTGCCGCATTGAATGCGTTCATCTAAGTCGAGAATATAGAGGGGATCTTCAAATGCATTAAGCACATGTATCCAATGTGCATAGGAATCCGCTTGATTGTTGTTCATAGAATTCGCGCCCCAGGCCCACGTTCGAGAAGTTTCCGCCATTTTTAACGTATGATCAAGAGGACATACATCCTCTTGATCATACATAATTTTTATTAGTACTTAGCGCTTTTTGAATTGTGTCTGCGCGTAATCAAGAACGTTAACACCGTGAATCGTTGAGTGATTCTTACTTGGATCAAGAAAGGCCGGCATTGGAGCATTTGGTTGACCAAACCGTACTTTATGCAGGAATTCCCATGGGTTTTCTGCTGCGAGTGAAAAGATGTCCACCCCATAAGTAGCAGTGCCTATGATACCCATACCATCGTCACCGTGACACGAGGCGCAGTTTATTGCTGAATCGATGGAGCCGAAATATAAACCTTCGCCAGTTGGCAGATCACGATAAGCGCCTTTAACCGTTTTAAAGACCTGGGAGATATAGGTATTAGTATCGACCATACCTTCTAACAAAAACTTAACCAAATCCCAGATGTCTCGATCAGACAACGATGTATGCAGCAGCGTATTCTTTGCGCTAAAAGCATGTAGATCGCTATTTGCGCCTTCCTTTATCCAGAGGAACAAGAAATCTTGAAGCGCCTGAGTTGTGAGCTGTGACTTCTGCAAATTGATTTGGTATAGCAAATTGTCAGGACCAGTTGCAGACGGAGTTCCACCAGCGAATCCAATGCCTTGATAGTCCCACGAATGACAGGATATACAACGCCAGGAATCTGAGGCCTTTTTGAAGGCTGGCAGGTCAGCTACACCAGGGTTCCGACGATCCCACAACGGATTGGTGACAGATGGTGGTGTGGATTCTCCGCCAGACGCTGCTTTTTCTTCCCACCATTTGTCGAAGAGTCTTCCGCCGCGTACCAAACTAGCGGTTTCATAACTTCCGGTTCCGGTTTCAGATCCGCCACTCATTGTCTGTACGAATGCCATAACATCTACAGCGTCCTTTGGTGACAATCCTTCGAATCCGCCGGCCGTAGGAATCATCAAGCTACCAGGATGTCCGAAACGTACCTTGTGTAAAAATTCCGGTTCGTTGTTTCTTGCGATTTCGTCTATCGGTGCCGCTTGTAGTTTGCCGTCTGCGCCGTGGCAGGTTATGCAATTGCCCGGTGATGGTTCTTCATAAACAAGTCTGCCATTTTCAGCATTGGCGAACGGACGTTCGTTCTCAAATGTTCTTACTCCGCTGCCATCTAGCGCGGTAATAAATTCGACTAACTGCTGAATGCTTCCGTCATCAAGATACGCACCAAAGGCGTGTTCAGGCCAACTGGCGTCACCATTTTTAATAAAGTTAAACATTGTTGTTGGATCGAGAACACTGCCGAGTACGCCTTTTATATTGGTTTGATATTCACCTGTCGCATATGCACCATTTTTACCCAGGTAATCCCAGCCATGACATGATTTACAACGCCAGGTTGTTTCTCCGGTTTTAACGGTATTGCCGCTGGCTTCCCAAATCGGATGCGTCGTGTTTGGTACCCCTACAGCATCGGCTTCAACTATCCAATTGTCGTATAGACGGCCTGCTTTAGGCATAGATGAAACAAAGTTTTCCTGTACATAGGCAAGTATGTCGATAGCTGCCTTCGATTCTCGCAAGGTTGGGTCTTGAATGTTGTCGACTAAACCCGGCATGCTATTACCAGACTCATTTTTTGCACCAAAGCGCGTTTTGTGCACAAACTCCCATGGGTTATCAGCCGCTACTTCACCCAGAAATTCATTGTTTCCGAAGTCAATCTGTTTTCCATCCAATCCGTGACACAAAGAACATTTTGCATTGCCGTGGTACAGCGCATTTCCCTCTTCAGGATTTGAACGATCTTTAAGTACCGTCTTTTTGGCGTCATCAATAAATTGATAGTGACCGGCGCCTTGAGATGCCTCTTCACGCATCGTCATGATAAACAAGGTCAAATCATAGTACTCAGCTTCATCAAATAGCTGATTGAAGGCATGATCAACATTGGTTGAAATATAGTTATAGACTTCTCCCGCATTTGAGAAGAGTGTAGGGGTATTAGTCGTACCGATTACACCTTTAATGTCAGAGAAATTGAGACCATCTTTGTAGGCGCCGTCTTTGCCGCGATAATCCCAACCATGACACTGTTTACAACGCCAAGTGCGTGAGCCAGTGACCTTAGTATTCGTCTCTGTGGGCCAAAGTGGATGCGTGCCTTCTGGTGCTGCAGTGGTTTTTACAGAAGCATCCCACCATTTATCGTAGAGCAAACCACCATTGGACAGACTTGCTGCTTGTAGTTTTACTTCGCTGAAATTTCCCGTTTGTGGTTCTTCTGACGCGCCATTTTTTAAGTACGCCAAGATATCTCGTGCGTCGAGTATGTCGACTCCGCCGGGCATGGGGCCGCCAGGCTGGCCAAAGCGAACCTTGTGCAGAAAAAACTCTGGATCTTCTTCAGCTTTGCTAATGATACGCTGGCGCATATCAGGGGTGCTATGGCAATCGGCGTCAATACATGAGCGCTGTGTTGTTGGATTGGGCATCAGGAACTTGGTTTGGCCTTGTTGAGAGTTACCTCCAGCCAATGGGCTGCCCATTGTTTTAAATCCAACGTCTATAACGAAACGCGTTAAGTCGTGAAGATCTTTGTTATTCAGTTCTTTAAATTCATGTGGAGTGTTGTCGTAGTGTAGAGCCTCACCAGATTTAATGAAGTTGAAAACTTCCTCCGCTTCGCGCGGCATACCAGATTCGGGGTCAGTGGCGAGCTGCAATAAGCCGGGGAAGCCTGTGTATGACTCTGGGTCGTTGAATTGAGATGCGGCACCTTCAAATCCTTTGTAATCCCATCCGTGGCAGGTCACACAACGAAATGAAGATTTGTCTATTTGTTGTACTTCTTCAGAAGTGCGTTTTTCCCAAAGTTCAAAGACTTCTTCTTTGGGCGGGGCTTCGCCTTTTTCTTTCCACCAATTGTCATAGAGGCGTGCTCCGCGTTCCTGGTCTGCATCCTCAAATTTGGTTTGACTGAATTTGCCGCTACCACGACCGCCACCACCACTAGTTGGCGGTTCGGCGCAAGCACCTATTACGAGTGCAAGCAGGCCGACGAACGTCAAGCGTGCAACAGAATGAAAGACAACCTCTAACAAATACATCTACCAAACTCCCCACGAGTTATATTCCAGCATCAAAAACAAGTGATACAGAATTCTGCTGGATAGTCTATTTGTAAGACCTTAAACACGAATTAAACTATTGATTTTGCATTTAAAAGCGTGAAATGGAGGGGGATTTTAGCGATCTTTGCTGAAAAACATATTATGGTGGTAGGTGTGCCAGAATGGGCACAGAAACCGAGAGTGGATTTTTCCTGGTTACATATTGAATTAACAAGACTTTTGCTTTAGAATTCGCGTAATTTTTAGAATCGCTAGCTTGGTGAGGCAAGGTTCTTTGTAGTTTGCCTTTGGATATCAAAAGCTTAGCGGTCTTTGATATAAGAGTTTTTAGAGTGGGCCGCTGGCCCATTTTTTATTTTTCAGGTTCAGAATAATTGGCGCGTAGCATAGCACTGGAGAATTTACTGGCACCAACAATCGATGGCATGGGCTATGAGTTGTTGGGTGTTGAGCACGTGTCGCAGGGTCGGCATTCCGTGCTACGGCTATTCATCGACAAAATCGATGGCATAAACATCGAGGATTGCGAACGGGTGAGCCGTCAGGTCAGCGGTGTGCTTGACGTAGAGGATCCAATTCGTGGTGAGTACAGCCTGGAAGTGTCTTCGCCAGGCTTGGATAGGCCCTTGTTCAAAATGGCGCATTTTGAACGCTTTGTGGGTGAAAAGTGCGCCGTACGCTTAAAACAAGCAAAGGATGGCAGAAGAAAATTGTCTGGCGTGATCAGGAGTACCAGCGGGGATGGTGTCGTCATTGAGCTGGAAGAAAATAATTGCATTACTCTGTCGCTCGACGAAATTGAAAAAGCGAATTTAGTTCCACAATTTTAGTTTTTTGGCCGTGGAGGCTGTGTAGATGAGCAAGGAAATTTTATTAGTCGTAGATGCCGTATCCCATGAAAAAGGCGTGGAAAAAGAGATAATTTTCCAGGCTATTGAAAGCGCATTAGCGACAGCAACGCGTAAACGTCATGGGGAAGACATCGATTGCCGGGTCGAGATCGATCGGGTAAGTGGTGACTATGAAACCTATAGACGTTGGCTGGTTGTGGACGATGAAGACCCAAGTTTTGAATCACCCTTGCGACAAAAACTATTAGCGGCTGCTCAGAATATAGATCCGTCGCTTCAACCCGGCGATTATATTGAAGAAAAAATTGAGTCTGTTGAATTTGGTCGTATAGCGGCTCAGACAGCCAAGCAGGTAATTGTCCAAAAGGTTCGTGAAGCGGAGCGTGCCCAGATTGTTGATGCCTTTCGTGATAAAGAAGGACATCTCGTTAGCGGTATCGTCAAACGCGTTGAAAAAGGTAATATTTACGTGGACTTGGGCAATAATGCCGAGGCCGTCATCCTACGTGAACACATGATTCCCCGTGAGAGTATGCGTCCGGGTGATCGAATTCGTGGGTATCTGCAGGAAGTTCGTCCAGATGCCAGGGGGCCACAGCTGTTCATCTCCCGTGTCGCTCCAGAATTAATCATTGAATTGTTCAAACTTGAAGTGCCTGAGATCGGCGAAGGTTTGATAGATGTAATCAGCGCAGCCCGTGATGCAGGTCAACGTGCAAAGATAGCGGTTCGTGCAAATGATCCACGCATCGATCCAGTTGGCGCTTGCGTCGGTATGCGTGGTTCACGTGTTCAGGCCGTGTCAAACGAGCTGGCTGGTGAGCGAGTTGATATAGTGATTTACGACGAAAATCCTGCACAATTTGTTGTCAACGCTATGGCGCCGGCAGAGGTAGTATCGATAGTCGTTGATGAAGATGCAGGTAGTATGGACGTTGCGGTAGAAGAGGAACAATTGTCCCAGGCAATTGGCCGTAGCGGGCAAAACGTACGTCTGGCGAGCGAGTTGACCGGTTGGGAATTAAACGTCATGACCGTGGCGGATGCCGAAGAAAAAAGTGCCAAAGAGACTAATGATATACGTGATCTGTTCATATCTCAGCTTGATGTCGATGAGGATATTGCCACCATACTGGTTGAAGAAGGTTATACCAGTATCGAGGAAGTAGCCTATGTTCCCGTTCAGGAAATGCTTGAGATTGAAGATTTTGACGAGGACATCGTTGAAGAGCTGCGCCAACGTGCGCGTGATGTGATCATTGCAAAGGCCATTGTGCAGGAAGATCAGTCTGGTGAAGGTCCTGCACAAGACCTGTTAGACATGGAAGGCATTACAACAGAATTTGCCAATAAACTGGCGAGCGCGGGTGTGTGCACAATGGATGATCTCGCGGAGCAATCCGTAGATGAAGTCGTGGAAATTTTAGGTATAGAAGAGAAGCTTGCTGGTGATCTTATCATGAAGGCGCGTGAGCCTTGGTTTGCGGACCAGGCTGAATAGTTGTCCTCGAGAATTAAAGGCGGGAGCTAGAGTTGATGTCGGAAGTTACAGTAAAACAGTTCGCGGAAACAGTGGGCATTCCTGTTGACCGTCTGCTTGCGCAACTGGGTGAGGCAGGTTTGTCTGAGAAAAGCGCGGACGAATCGATCACTGAAAATGAAAAAATGCAACTGCTGGCGTATCTCCAAAAACGCCAGGGCGTCGATGAAAGGAAAGGCGACAGCCCTAAAAAGATTACTCTGAAACGTAAGACAGTCAGTGAGCTTAAGCAGCCAACTAGCGGCGGACGTGGCCCCGGTGGTCGAGGTAGTAGCGCCGGTTCGAGCCGCACGATAAGCGTGGAAGTACGAAAGAAGCGTACTTACATCAAACGTAGTGAAGTTCAACCGACTGTTGAAAACGATATCTTAGAAAAAGCGAAGGAGATTCAAAAACGCCAGGCCGAGCAACTTGAACTCGAAGATCGCCAGCGGAAAGAAGAGGAGCTACGACGGGAGGAATCCAACCGTGTAGAAGAAACTCCACAAGCGGCTGCCGTTGAGGCACCTGCGGTCGTTGAACCAGTAATTGAGCCCGTCGTGGCAGTCGCAGCCGCAGCCGCAGCCGTTGAGACAGATAAAGAGAAAAAAACCGCAAAGGATAAGAAACACAAAAAGGCTTCGCCAAAAGACGACTCGAGAGAAGAGCGTGCTGGCAAAGGGAAAAAACGTCGTGCGCGTTCACGTGACGATGATTTTTTTGTCGGCGATGGTGATGATTCTGACTTTGGTGGTGCGGCGAGAGGCAGACGACGCAAAGGTAAGGCCAAGGAAAAGACCAATGTCCATGCATTCGAAAAACCTACAGGCCCAGTTGTAAAGGAAATTCCCGTTCCTGAGTCGATTACTGTTGCAGACTTAGCCCAAAAGATGTCGGTTAAGGCAACTGAAGTTATCAAGATCATGATGAGGTCATTTAATGTCATGGCCACGATAAATCAAATTATCGATCAGGATACTGCGATACTGGTGGTTGAAGAAATGGGACACAAGCCGGTAGCCCATGTTGAGTATTCTGTAGAAGACAATCTTGTATTTGACGAGGCGCAAGGCGAACTCGTATCGCGTCCACCTGTTATTACCGTTATGGGTCATGTCGACCATGGTAAGACCTCATTGCTCGACTATATTCGTCGTACCAAAGTAGCTTCTGGGGAAGCTGGCGGTATCACACAGCATATTGGTGCATACCACGTAGACACGGAAAAGGGCACGATTACCTTTCTTGACACACCTGGACACTCGGCGTTTACCGCTATGCGTGCCCGCGGTGCTCAGGTGACGGATATCGTAATTCTGGTAGTTGCCGCAGACGATGGTGTTATGCCGCAAACTAAGGAGGCTGTCCAGCATGCGAAAGCTGCGGGTGTACCCCTGGTTGTTGCGGTTAATAAGATAGATAAACCTGATGCCGATCCGGACCGTGTCCGTAGTGAGTTGGCTCAGGAAGATGTTATTCCGGAAGACTGGGGCGGAGATACACAATTCGTGCATGTTTCAGCCAAGACAGGAGAGGGTGTCGATACGTTGTTGGATTCCGTCTTGTTGCAGGCTGAAGTGCTGGAACTGAAGGCGGTGGCCGATGGTCGAGCCAAAGGTGTGGTTGTAGAATCACGCCTGGATAAGGGACGTGGTCCTGTAGCAACCATACTGGTGCAGCGTGGAACTTTGCGTCGGGGTGACATCGTGGTTGCTGGCCACGAGTTCGGACGCGTACGTGCGATGCTGAACGAAGCCGGAGAGCAGATAGAAAAGGCGGGTCCATCCATGCCTGTCGAAATTCTTGGTTTGTCGGCTGCGCCAACTGCCGGTGAAGAGGTCGGGGTGGTAGATGATGAGCGCAAGGCTCGTGAAATCGCTAATTTCAGACAGGGCAAATACCGTGAAATCAAGCTGGCCAAGCAGCAGGCAACTAAACTTGAAAACCTTTTCTCGCAAATGGCGGAAGGTGAAGTCGCAACAGTCAATATTCTGTTGAAGACGGATGTACAGGGTTCTCTTGAGGCGCTAAGTGACGCCTTGACCAAGCTGTCTACCAGCGAAGTCCGAGTGAAAATTATTGCTTCGGGTGTGGGCGGAATTAATGAGTCTGATGCGAACCTTGCACACGCTTCTCGTGGCATTATCATCGGCTTCAATGTTCGCGCAGATTCCGCTGCACGTCGCATTATCGAAGACGAAGGCCTTGATCTTCATTACTACAGCGTAATCTATGATGCCATCGAAGAAGTCAAACAGGCCATGACAGGCATGTTGGCGCCGGAATTCAAAGAGGAAATCATCGGTTTGGCGGAAGTTCGCGATGTGTTCCGATCTCCCAAGTTTGGCGCAATCGCGGGTTGTATGGTTGTCGACGGTACAGTGAAACGCAGCAATCCTATTCGTGTCCTGCGTGAAAATGTTGTTATCTACGAAGGTGAGCTGGAATCTCTGCGTCGCTTCAAAGACGATACTGCTGAAGTTAAATCCGGTTACGAGTGCGGAATCGGTGTTAAAAATTACAACGACGTCAAGGTCGGAGACCAGATTGAGGTGTATGAACGTACACAGGTGGCGCGACAACTGTAATGGCAAGAGAATTTAGTCGTACTCGACGGATAGAAGAACAGATACAAAAGGAACTTGCGGAAATCATACATAATGAGTTGAAAGACCCGCGCGTGGGATGGGTTACCATTTCAGGCGTGGAGGTATCTCGCGATTTAGCTCACGCCAACATTTTCTACACTGTTCTTGGTCAGGATAAGGAACCACCTGAAACGATAAAAGGATTGCAAAAAGCGAGCGGTTTTATGCGCCACGAATTGGGCAAACGAGTCCATATGCGCAGTATCCCTCAGCTGCATTTTAAATTCGATCTGTCCTATATCCAGGGACAACATATGTCTTCGTTAATCGATAAAGCTGTAGCGGCTGACACGAAAGACGATGAAACGTCAGAATAGGTTTTAAGTAGTCTGGTATGGGTAGAAGAAAAGCAAAAGGTCGTGATATCAGCGGCGTATTTCTACTGGACAAGCCAACCGGTATCACGTCTAATGCGGCCCTGCAAAAGGTGAAATACCTGTATAAGGCCAATAAGGCGGGGCACACAGGAAGCCTGGATCCGATTGCCAGTGGTTTGCTACCGATATGTATCGGTGAAGCTACAAAATTTAGTCACTATCTATTGGATGCTGATAAACGCTACCAGGTGGAAGCACGCCTGGGTGTTAAGACCACTACCGGTGATATCGAAGGCGAGGTGGTAGAAACTGCCGATATACCTGAGTTCGATCAGGATGGCCTGAAGAGTGTTTTGAGTGGTTTTCTTGGCAAACAGGAACAAATACCACCTATGCACTCGGCGATCAAACAGAATGGTCAGCCTTTATATAAACTTGCAAGACAAGGTATTTCCGTTGAACGCAAAAGCCGAGAGATCGTGATTTACGAGCTTAACCTGCTTGCAACGAGTGAGAATAGCATTACCTTGGACGTTAAATGTTCCAAGGGTACATACATAAGAACATTGGTCGAAGACATTGCGCACGCCTTGGGCACATGCGCGCATGTAACCCTGCTGCGGCGTACGCAGGTCGGGGATTTCGACATAGAGAATTCCGTTACACTGGAGAGGCTGGAGGAAACCCTGGCTGGATCTGGTTTGACAGGAATAGATGAGATGTTGCTCCCGTCCGAGACGGCAATTGCGGATTGGCCCGGAGTCAACCTCTCTGAGGATGCCGCATATTATCTGCGACAAGGGCAGGCGGTCCTCGTACCAAAAGCACCGACACAAGGTCTGGTGCGATTGTATGAAGGAGATGACAATTTCCTTGGCGTGGGTTGTATCCTCGATGATGGCAGAGTCGCACCAAAGCGACTGATAAAAGTTGCCTGACTTGAGATAAAAGTGCGGAATATTAACGGTTTCCCATTAGGAGATTTAAAATGGCTTTAACAGCAGCTGACAAAGACAAAGTAATCAAAGACTATCAAACCAGCGCATCGGACACAGGTTCACCTGAAGTTCAGATTGCTCTACTTTCTGCAAGAATCGATGACCTTTCAGGTCATTTCAAACAACACATTCATGACCATCATTCACGCCAGGGTTTGTTGAAAATGGTCAATGCTCGTCGCAAGCTTCTTAGCTATCTCAAGAACAAAGATCTGGAGCGTTACAGAACGCTGATTGGACGTCTTGGACTGCGTAAGTAAATTCACTTCTCAAAACGAAGGAACTCAATGTGACTCGGATAAGCAAAAGCTTTCAATATGGCGCACACACAGTCAAGCTGGAAACTGGTGAGGTGGCGCGACAGGCATCAGCGGCGGTATTCGCCAGCGTTGGTGACACCACGGTACTCGTCACTGCAGTAGGCAAAAAGTCAGCCGATGAAGGGCGAGACTTTTTTCCACTGACAGTAAACTATCAAGAACGTGCATATGCCGCCGGTAAAATACCCGGCGGTTTTTTTAAGCGCGAAGGTCGTCCAAGCGAGAAAGAAACACTGACCTCTCGTCTGATTGACCGTCCTATTCGTCCGCTGTTTCCTAAAGGTTTCAAGAACGAAGTTCAGGTCATTGCGACAGTTGTGTCTGTAGACAGTAATATCGATCCAGATATTGCTTCTATGTTGGGTACATCAGCAGCACTGGCGATCTCCGGTATGCCTTTCATGGGCCCTATCGGTGCAGCACGTGTTGGTTACAAGAATGGCGAATACATCTTGAACCCGACGATTTCAGAAACAGCCGAATCTGCTCTGGACCTGGTCGTTGCCGGTACTGAAAATGCGGTTCTTATGGTTGAGTCTGAGGCGAAAGAGCTTTCCGAAGAAGTCATGTTGGGTGCAGTCGTGTTTGGACACGATCAGATGCAAGCGGCAATCAAGGCGATTAATGAATTTGCTGCTGAAGTCAACAATCCTTCCTGGGATTGGCAGGCACCTGAAAAAGACAACAGTCTCGCGGATGCGGTTGCAACTGCAGCAGAAGCGCGCATTACTGAAGCCTATAAGATTCAGGAAAAGCAGACGCGTGGTGATACCTTGGGTGTGATCCGAGGAGAAGTTGTTGAAAAGCTGACCGCCAAAGAAGGCCAGGAAGGCTGGTCAGCAATGGACGTCGGCAATGCGGTCAGCGATCTTGAAAAGAAGATTGTACGCGGCTCTATCATCGCGGGTAATCCTCGTATCGATGGTCGCGACACTGACACGGTTCGTCAGATTACGATACGTACAGGCGTTCTACCACGCACTCATGGTTCTGCTTTGTTCACGCGTGGTGAGACTCAGGCTATCGTTGTAACGACTTTGGGTACTGAGCGTGACGCACAGGTTATCGATGCAATCGAAGGCGAGTACCGCGAGCCTTTCATGCTGCACTACAACTTTCCTCCATATTGTGTTGGTGAAACCGGTATGGTGGGTTCTCCTAAGCGTCGTGAAATCGGTCATGGTCGTCTGGCCAAGCGTGGTGTTGCGGCAATGATGCCAAGCGTTAAAGATTTCCCATACAGTATCCGTGTTGTATCTGAGATCACTGAATCCAATGGATCAAGCTCTATGGCCTCTGTGTGTGGCGCGAGTCTTTCATTGATGGACGCTGGTGTTCCTTTGAAGGCGCCTGTCGCGGGTATCGCGATGGGTCTGATCAAAGAAGCCAATGGCTTTGCCGTTTTGACTGATATCCTGGGTGACGAAGATCACTTGGGTGACATGGACTTTAAAGTTGCCGGTTCGACTTCAGGTATTACTGCGCTGCAGATGGATATCAAGATCGACGGTATCACCAAGGAGATCATGGAAGTCGCACTGGAAAAGGCACGCAATGGTCGTATGTACATCCTTGAAAAGATGAACGAGGTGATCAATAAGCCACGTGAAGAAATGTCAGAATACGCCCCACGTTACATCACGATCAAGATCAATCCTGATCGCATACGTGATGTTATCGGTAAGGGTGGCGCGACTATCCGTGCGATTACTGAAGAGACTGGTACTTCTATCGATATTACTGACGACGGTGTTGTTAAGATCGCGTCGGTTGATATGGCTGCCGGCGAAGCCGCCAAGAAGCGCGTTATCGAGCTGACTGCTGACGTTGAAGTCGGTATGGTTTACGAAGGTAAGGTTAGCAAGATAATGGACTTCGGTGCTTTCGTTAATGTTCTGCCAGGCAAAGATGGGCTTGTCCATATTTCCCAGATTTCCGATGAGCGCGTCGAGAATGTTACCGACAAGCTGAAGGAAGGCGATATGGTCAAGGTCAAGGTTCTGGAAATTGACAAACAAGGCCGTATCCGTTTGAGCATGAAGGCTGTTGAAGCTTGATTGTTTAAATAATTAGTTCAAAAAGAAGGCTGGGTTTTCCCGGCCTTTTTTTTTAATTATTTTGTGCCGTGGGTGTTGCAGTGTTGTTGGTGTGGGTGGATGCGTTTGATTTATGTGGCCACGTCGGGCATCGTTGGACGGTTCGTCGCAAAACACGCTGTGAATACTTTTTAGCTGCGCTTCCTGCTTCGCTAAAAAGTCCAGGGCACACGTCCGTGTGTGCCCGTTCGTTTCGGGAATACCGAAACTCACCCCTGTAAGCTCTGCGGCCGTCACGTAAATCAAAACCTGCTTTTTCAACCAATCTCAGGGCGGGAACCTAGGCACTACATACACCAACAAGTCTTTACCAATTCAATCGATAGTACTCTGCCGGTATCTAATTTGCTCTATAAACGCCGACTAGCCGAGAGACCGATCATGCGACTATCAATTTCACTTATATTTCTAGCTTTATTGGCGCCGCAATGTTTGCTTGCCGAGGAAGCAGGCAAAATCGCCGCTATCGAAGGCAATGCTTTCTATCATCCCGGGTCTCAGCCGCGAGGAGAACCGATTACAGGTACCGGTAGACAAGTCGAAGTGGGCGACATGATTCGTACTAAACATCAGGCTAGCGCCGGTGTCATCCTGATTGATGGCTCCAAGGTAGCGATTGATGAACAGTCGAGTGCCATATTTCGCCTGCAAAACGCCATTGATGTTGATAGTGGTACCGTAGTCGTGGATATTAAAAAACGTGGTGGTTTGTCAGGTTTTCAGATTAAGACCAAAACCGCGGTAATTGGCGTCAAGGGAACACAGTTTGTCGTAGCGGCCGATGATAAAAATCTGTCCGTTTATACCCGTGAGGGGACGGTCAGTGTTGAATCTATCAAGGGCGAGTTCAAACAATACAAACGCAAGGTGATGGATGAATTCGCCGCGTTCAAGAAGCAGATGCAGGACGGTTTTGAGCAGTTCAAGGCCGAGCAACAGCGAGAGTTTGTCGGCTTTGTGAAATCCATAGATGTCAAAGCTGGGAAAATGATTTCCATTTCCGGTGAGGACCTGGAAGAGGCCGACGTCAGCAAAGAACTTGAGAATAAATTTGATCTGCTGAATTTTTAGGTCAAAGAATCAGCTATTTTTCTAAAGCCGCCGCGCCATCCCAGCGCGGTGGAGGCTGCAAGCATAATACTTTACACCTGTCTGCCAGCACCTGTGACGCCCTATCTTGAAATTCTTTGGATAGATCAGCAAACAATCCCTGAGCTTCTTTGAATTCCCCGGAAAAATACCGACCCAGTGCTGCTTCGTAGCGCACTTTTAAGGTATCGGAACGAGACTCCTGCCAATCAAGCTCATAGATGTTAATCGCCTCTTTCTTACCTTTGACTCGCACGCGATCTAAATGTCGAAGGAAAAACAACTCAGTGTCTCGTAGTTCATTAAAGGTATGTTCACTCAAGATAATCTTTACACCATATTGTTTAGTCAGACCTTCCAAACGAGAAGCCGTGTTAACGCTATCGCCCAATGCAGTATACGAGAATCGCTTACTAGAACCAACGTTGCCGACCACTGCATTACCTGTGTTAACTCCGATACCTATCTCAATGCGTGTGGACACTCGGTGTGCAATTTTCTCATTTAACGTGCCGGTCAATGAAACCATTTCCAAAGCGCTGATACATGCTTTATGCGCATGATTGTCGACATCGACGGGGGCGTTGTAGATGACCATCATTGCGTCGCCGATATATTTGTCCAACATGCCATCGTGGGAGAGGGCGACTTGGGTCAAGGGGTCGAAAAACTCATTGAGTACAGCGATTAATTCGGAGGGAGATAGGGTCTCAGAGAGCGATGTAAAGTTTCGAATATCAGAAAATAGCACGCTAATAGTTTTCTCTTTTCCACCGAGAGTTAGTGCATCCGGGTCTTTGATGATTTGTTTGACAAGCTGATCGGAAACATAGGCTGAGAAGGCGCTCTTGAGGTACTCTGCGTTGCGGTTGGCCTTTCTAAACAGACTGATTTCGTTAAAGCTACTCAGAAGTACAAGCGCAAAAAGTATTTGTAATTCCTGTATCCAGATCTTATTTAGAACGAGTGAATAGGATAGAGCTAAGATTACACCCACCGCTAGTACGTAACACGGTACGCGAATTTCCAGGCGGCGCATTCGATAGGCTAGTAGGCATACCAAAATTACTAATCCCAGGAGTACAAACTCCAGCGTCGTGTTATTCTTAAGTTCAGAGCCATTCAGTAAATCATTGAGCGCCGCTGCATGTATGTAGACACCTGGCATAGCCGCATCAACCGGAGTAGGGCGCATATCAAACAGACCGGTTTCCGTTACACCAACAATCACTAGCTTGTCTTTGAACGTATTCGCTGGAACCTCACCACTAACAATTTTCGACGCAGAAATACGCTGGATACCCGATGCGAAAGACAAACGCATACGGTAGTTGGAGAACTGTTGATTCGCTGTCGTTAGAAGAAAATCTGTTTCCTTGCCTATCACCAGCTCCGGTTCTGCGTTTTGATAAAATCGTAACATCTGCAGTGCAAATGACGGTAACACCAAACCCTTATGTACCGCCGTGAGAAGATATCGACGATATAAGCCATCGCTATCCGGATGTATCGAAAAATAGCCGCAGCTGATGGCGCTGTTGTGAATGGTAGCGATATTGGATTCAGCGTGAGGAAACTCGGGCAGGGAAACCGTTTCAGAAACCAATTCGACATTGTATAGACTGCACTCATCCAAAGAGGCGTCTTCGATTTGTGAGACTTTCTGGGTAGACGCATCCTGGAAGAAATAGCCTAGCACAACATTGTTCGCCTGACGTATCGAATCTGCGAGGGCCTGGTCCTGGTCTCGGTTTGACGCTTCTGAAAACACCATATCCAGACCAACAACCGATGCTTCTCTCAGACCGTCGATTAATTTTGCGAATACGGAACGATCCCAAGGCCAGCGCCCGATTTGGTTAATGCTCGGTTCGTCGACTTCAACCACGATAATACGTTCATCAATCGCTGACGGGGCGAGTTGATACTGCGTTTTCAATTTTAAATCATTGAACCATAGTGCGAGGGAATTGAATCCGGGAACAGGATACATTACCGCAGCCAAGGTAATTGTCATTACCAGGCTGTAAAAGAGCGGCAAATGCAGTCGTTGTTGCAAAACAGATATCCGGAGTTTCGTGTATTAAACTCGTATCGGATACGCAGGAGAGAATGTTTAAAAGAAAAACGGCGCATAAAGCGCCGTTTTTCATATCTTTGGAAAGCCGAGATTTAGGCTGTAGGCGCCAGATCATCCCAGCCATCGTCAGGCTTGAACATACCGCCATGGCGCTTTTCCAGACGGTTTAGATTGTCCTTATACTCTTTGATGCCATGGTGCTTAGCATAGTGCAGAGGACCACCGCGGAATGGCGCAAAGCCAGTACCAAAGATAACACCCGCATCAAGCTGATCCGTATCGGCCACGACACCTTCACGCAGACATGCAACACACTCGTTAAGCATGCGCGCCATCATGCGCTCGATCATCTCCGGTGCAGGGCGACCTTCGATTTTGCTCTTGCCATCAACCTTTTTACCGTTCTTGTAATGATAGAAACCTGAGCCTGATTTCACGCCGAGCTGGCCTTTTTCCACCATACGCTTGAGGCTCTGAGGTACCTCAACATCCAGGTCTTTGGACAGGATCTCTGCGACGTGCAGACAAATATCCAGACCTACGGTATCAGCCAAACGAAGCGGACCCATGGGCATGCCGAACTGTAGTGCTGCCTTGTCGATCAATTCCGGATTCATGCCTTCTTCCTTCATTTTGACCGCTTCTAACATGTAAGGCATCAATACACGATTGACCAGGAAGCCTGGGCCACTCTTGACCGGCAAAGGCAGACGATCGATTTGAACTGCAAATGCAGCGGTACGTGCAGCGACATCTTTGTCCGTTACCTTAGATTCCACGATTTCGATCAACGGCATCATCGCAACCGGATTGAAGAAGTGCAGGCCTACCAAACGCTCAGGACGCTCCAGGGCTTCGCTGAGGACTTCCAGTGGAATACTGGAGGTGTTTGTGGTCAATAGCGCATCGGACTTCATACGCGGTTCCAGTTCGCGGAACAGCGTCTGTTTGGCCTCGATGTTTTCAACAATGGCTTCAATGATGACATCAGCCTTCGGAACGCCCAGACCCTTTATGTCTGGCGTCAGACGATCCCGGGCAGCGATGACTGCGAGACGGTCACCACGATATTTCTTTTCAAATAGACCATTAGCGCGAGCCATAGCCTTGGCCAGGGTAGCGGGGTTACGATCCTGCAAGGTCACCTGCAATCCACGGAAGGCACACCAGGCGGCGATGTCGCCACCCATAACGCCGGCACCAATTACATGCACGTGTTTGGCTTTCTCAAATGCTTTGCTCGATTTGCCAAGACCTTTAAGGTTTTCACGCAGGAAGAAAACACGGATCAGGCTTTGTGCCGTTTCACCAATTACCAAACGGGCGACAGATTTTGCCTCTTCCTCCATCATGCGTTTGCGGTTGTCGGCGAAGCGTGCCCATAAATCGATCAAGGCGTATGGAGCAGGGTAGTGTTCCTTACGCGCCTTTTTTGCCACCTGCTTGCGCATCATGTTGGCGAGTATCGGGCGCACCAGACTGTTATTGGTCAACTTCTGCAGAGTCGAAAGTGGACGCTTCTTGGTGCGCTCCAAAATGACCTGACGTGCCGCAGACTTTAATTGACGTGTCGGTACGGCGAAATCAACAAAGCCCATCTTAGCGGCCTTCTTGGCCGGGATAGCTTTACCGGTAAGCATCATATCCATCGCCGCAGGCGCGCCGATGATATGAGGTAAACGGACCGTTCCGCCAAAGCCGGGATGGATTCCAAGTTGGATTTCCGGCAGGCCAAGCTTGGTCTTCGGGCCGTCATCTGCAATGCGATATTTACATGCCAGAGCCAGTTCCAGGCCACCACCCATACAGAAACCATGAATCAACGCGACGGTTGGCATCTTCATGTTTTCGATCATGTCCATAATGGCCTGGCCGCGACGAATGTGCGCGACAGCTTGATCATTGTTTTCGATTTTCAGAAATTCTTTGATATCTGCACCAGCGATGAAGCCGTTTGGTTTGTCTGATACAAAGACGATACCTAAAGGCTTATGCGAAGATTTCTGAGCATCAAGAAGTATTTGCTCAAGTTCTTCTAGTACCGGAACACAGAGTACATTCGTGGATGCGCCTGCCTGATCAATATGCAGCCACAGTATACCCTGGTCGTCGTTTTCAATTTTCCAGTGTTGGTATTGTTGATTGCTCATGTTCATTACTCCACAGACTCAATTAACATCGCGCCACCCTGACCACCGCCTATGCATAGACTGGCCATGCCTGTTTTGGCATTATTACGCTTTAAGACACTCAGTAAGTGCAGCACAATGCGCGCGCCGCTAGCGCCTACGGGGTGACCGATACTGATGCCGCCACCATCGACATTCAGTTTCTCATGCGGAATCTCTCCGATGGCGCTTTTTAGTCCGATAAAGTCTTTGCAATAGTCTTCGCTTTTCCACGCCTCGACACAGGCGAGTACCTGAGCCGCAAAGGCTTCATTGATTTCCCAATAATCCACATCTTCGATCTTGAGTTTGTTGCGCTCCATGATGGGCGCCATGGCATAGGCAGGACCTAGCCCCATTTCTGATGGATCAAGACCGGCCCAATGTGCATCAACGATCTTTCCGATGACTTTCAAATTGTGTTCTTTTACTGCTTCTTCGCTGGCGAGTATCAGCATTGCCGCGCCGTCGGTAATCTGTGCGCTGTTACCTGGCGTAACTTTGCCGAATTTTCGATCGAAGTAGGGTTTTAGTTTCGCAAGACCGGTCATATCCGAATCTCTGCGCAATCCGTCGTCCTGGTCATAGAATTTACCGCGCGTGTCGTAAATCACTTCGATCTCTTCCATAAAACCGGCGTCTTGCGCTGCAGCGAGGCGACGATGACTTTCAACGGAGAATGCATCCATCTGGCTACGTGAAATGCCAAAACGATAGGCAAGATTTTCTGCGGTTTGCCCCATAGACAATCCAACAACAGGATCAGTTAGCCCGCGTAACAGACCAATTATCGGTTGGAGATGTTTACCAGTGAGTTTGCCGAGTGCTTTAATCTTTGCAACAGGCGTTTTGGCTGCGCCAAACATACCTAGCCAGTTCACCATTTTTTCATTGAGTAGAACAGGCGCGTGGCTCATTGCCTCAACACCGCCCGCTAGTATGAGGTGAGAACGGCCGCTGGCGATATTACTCGCTGCGGTGTCCAATGCTTGCATACCCGACGCGCAATTGCGCTGTACCGTCCATGCCGGAACGTGTTCTCCGCAACCGACACGTAAGGCAATGACGCGAGCGATATTGGCTTCATCTGCGCCCGGCATAACACAGCCTACAATCACTTCATCAAATTTGTCAGGGGAAAAAGGTTGACGCTGCACCAATGGTTTTGCTGCGCCTACGCCGAGATCAGCGGCAACAAATGGACCTGTTTTTCCCCTGGCTTTCAGAAAAGGGGTACGACAACCGTCGACGATATAAACTGGTTTATTACCAAACGCTTTGTGTGCCCGAGTACTCATGTTCTCATCCTCAAGATTTCAGTTTGAATTCGCTCGGCGCGAAATCATCAACTTTAATAATTTCACGTCGAAGCGCATCATAAGACAGAATCTGATCGGCCTCTTGCTGCGAGATTATTTTCTCGCTCACGGCCTTGTTCACCATATCTTTATAGCTTATCGAGATTACCTTTAGCTTACCTTCCTTGCGAGCTTTTTGGATCAGTTTTTCGATTCGTTCTATACCAGGTAAATCTTTTAACGCCTGTTCAAGACGCCCGACTTGTTCATTCTGATCAGACGGCACGAATATTCCCGATGTTAAGCGATCGCGTGATGCAGAATCGGCGAGCAAGTTTCTTGAGACTTTGTGGCCTAAATCGTCAGACGGTGGCGCAAAAGTACGGCCCAGTGGAAAACAGATAAAACGCAGGAATTGGCCGAGGATGCGATTCGGAAAGTTTTTACAAATACCGTACAAAGCCTCCTGAATTCCGTATAAACAATCATCAAGCGCCCAACGCAGAAATGGCAAATCCTCTTCAGGACGTCCATCGTCTTCATAACGTTTCAATGTCGCAGAGGCGAGATAGAGCATACTCAACGCGTCAGCAAGACGACCCGATAATTTTTCCTTGCGCTTGAGAGCACCGCCAAGAGACAACATCGCGACATCGGACACGAACGCAAAAGCACTGGACATACGCGTCAGATGTTGGAAATATCGCTCGTTCTTGCCGACCATAGGGACTAATGCCAGTCGTGATCCCGTTAATCCAAAGAACAGACTTCTAAAACAGTTTGCCAGCGAGAAACTGATATGTCCGCGTATCGCCTGATCGAAGTCTTCAGACGCCTTACGTAAATCCTGTTCGTGTGCTGCCTGCATTTCTTTCAACACAAAAGGATGACAGCGTATCGCACCCTGACCATAGACGATCATACTACGTGTAAGAATGTTGGCTCCTTCCACTGTGATGCTGATCGGTATAGCCTGGTACAGCTTGCCGAAAATATTATGTGGGCCGAGACAAATACCTGCACCACCTTGTACGTCCATGGCATCATTGACGGCCTTACGCATACGCTCAGTGAGATTGTATTTAAGTATAGCGGATACAACCGACGGGCTCTCTCCCATATCGAGAGCACCAGCACTCATGGTGCGCGCAGAGTCACACATATAGGCATAACCACCGATGCGTGCGAGCGGCTCTTCTACACCTTCGAAATAGCCAATCGGCGTTTTAAACTGTTTACGAATTCGTGCATAAGCACCCACTGCACGGGCTGCGAATTTTGCGCCACCCACACTCAATGCAGGAAGTGAAATCGAGCGACCAGCAGCTAGACATTCGACCAGCATGCGCCAGCCATTACCAGCCTGTTTGTGTCCACCAATGATCCAGTCAATAGGGATGAATACATCGTCACCGCTATTTGGACCGTTCTGGAAGGCAATACTCAAAGGGTGGTGTCGTCGACCGATGTTGACACCTTCGTGATCCGTTGGGATGAGCGCACAGGTAATACCCAACTCCTCAGTATCTCCAAGAAGATGATCCGGGTCATAGAGTTTAAATGCGAGACCAAGCACAGTCGCGACCGGACCCAGGGTGATATAACGCTTGTCCCAGGTAACGCGTATTCCTAGTGTTTCTTTACCTTTGTAGGTGCCGCGGCAAACCACACCAATATCAGGAATTGCACCGGCATCACTACCAGCCTCAGGGCTGGTCAGTGCGAAACATGGGATTTCTTTTCCGACGGCGAGATTCGGCAGATAGTGCTGTTTTTGATCTTCGGTACCGTAGCGGTGCAGCAATTCTGCTGGGCCCAATGAATTTGGCACCATTACCGTTACAGCGGTCGCAACGCTGCGTGTAGAGATTTTCATAACTACAGCAGAGTGGGCGAGGGCAGAGAATTCGAGGCCGCCATATTTTTTCGGAATAATCATTCCGAAAAATTTATTGTCTTTGATGAATTGCCATACTTCTTCCGGAAGATCATTGAGCTCTTGGTTAATCTTCCAGTCATCGAGCATTGAGCACAATTGCTCAACTGGACCGTCTAAAAATGCCTGTTCTTCCGTACTCAGCGCTGGTTTTGGATATTGAAGCAGTTCGTTCCAATCTGGATTACCGGAAAAAAGATGAGCGTCCCACCACACCGTTCCGGCTTCTATGGCATCCTGTTCGGTCTTGGACATGGGTGGAAGAATTTTCCGAAAGATATCGAGTATTCTGTCAGTCACCAGTGTCGTGCGTAAGGTGTCTATGTTGAGGATGACGGCCACTGCCAAAAACACAAACCACCCAGCGCCCAGCAAAACACCACCTTCAAGCAGGAAACTGGACAACAAAAGGTAAATGGCAAATGCCAAAGTCCAGGTTTTAAGTGCCGCCTGGCGAAAGGCCAGTACCCCAGCGAGAATTATTCCAATCAATACTGCTAAAAGCACGCCACTATCTCCTTTTCTTACGAATGCCTATGCCTTATTCAACCCTAAAACTCCGGATTAGGGTCGTCTACACAATAACGACATATATTCTCCTTTCTTTATCCTAATTTGCGGCTATTTGAATCGCCTTTTGAATCGTTTCTAGTGGGGTATAGTAATGCGGAGAAAATCGAATTCCGCCACCTCTCAGGGCACAAAGTACGTTTGCACTCTTTAATCGATTCCAAACTTTTTCAGATGTTTCATGTTGGTGCTGAAAATTGACAATACCGGAAAGAAACTGTGGTTCGGTCCGCATATTCAATCGTAATGACGGGTGTTCGTGTATTGAATCTATCATGTATTGTGTTCGTTCCAATACTTTCTTCTCAACTTCGTCCAACCCAATCTCAAGTAGCAAGGAAAGGCTTGCGTTGAACGCCACTATTCCAAGCATATTTGGACTGCCACATTCAAAGCGTTGTCCACTTTCCGCAACTTGCCAATGGTTTTTGTCGAATACTCCCGCATCTTTGACCATGTGCCAGCCATATTGATTCAGTTTCAACAGATCCCTTGCTTTTGGTGTCGAATAAAACAATGCGATGCCTTCCGGACCTAATAACCATTTATGCGCGTCAGCCACTACGAAATCGGCATGGCAAGTTTTTACATTGAATTTAAGTGCGCCCAAGCTCTGGATGGCATCGACACAAAACAGAATGTCCTTACTGCGACAAAATACGCCCAGAACTTCCAGATTCATTCTTGTTCCACTGGCGTATTGAACAGAGCTTACTGAAAGTAGTTTTGTATTGTCATCACAGAGGCTTATAAGCGCCTCTTCGGGGGATGAAGTTAAAGCAAGTTCTGCCATTCTGGTCTGCACCCCAAATCGATCGGATAGGGATTCCCACACAATTCGGTTGGAGGGGAATTCCTCGGAAGCGATAACCACATTGTCCCCAGCTTGCCATTCCAGACCATAGGCGATCACCGACAAGCCTTCGGAGGTGTTTTTCAAAAGAGCAATATCGTCGGTTGAATCTGCATTTAGTAACGTTTTAATCTGTTCTCTCAGCTGTAATTCACGTTTAAGCCATTGAATATAGTCTTTAGACCCGTAGCTGAGATTTTCATCAACAAAACGACGAATAGCGTCTCCAGTACGACGGGGCCAGGGTGCTACCGCCGCGTGATTTAGGTGGAAAATTTGGTCGCTAAGCAACCATTCGGTACTGGACGTTGGGTTAGCCATGATCTCCACTACGTTTAGGTGACTTGATTTTAACCTACTGTATTACTAGACTTAGTTGTAACGATTTATTCGTATAGATTAGATGAAAATCTCATAAAAACAATATGATGAGTAGTTTAAAAAAAATAAATAGGCACAGCTGAGCCTGCGCGTTCGGACACAATAGCTACAACGCAGATACAGTTTTTGTCGATAGATACACGTTGGGAAGGGAAAATGCCGATTGGGTACATTCGTATCACCGTAGTGGCGATGCTGATGTTTTGCTTCGCGATGCCGCTTGCTGCCATGCAGGGGCAGACGGTGCTATTGCCTACAGCCGCCAGTGATGGCTTTATCGTCAAATTCAAATCCACCTCTTCTCGAGCCAGCCAGCAGAATACCCTAGCCACCGCCGGACTAAAGACAGTAGAGCGTTTTGCACTCACAAGTGGATTGAGCTTCGTCCAAACCGTCACCGGGCAAAACAAGACAAATGCGCTGTCCACGCTCCAACAAAATCCCGCAATCGAATACGTCGAGCCGAACTATCTGGTCCAAGTTGAGGTCGTTCCAAATGACCCGGACTTCAATAGACAATACGGACTCAGCAATAGTGGCCAGAACGGCGGCGCCCGCAACGCGGATATCAGTGCGCCCGAAGCTTGGGATCTTACGACTGGCGAAGGGGCATTAATCGCTGTGGTCGATACGGGTGTCGACTATAACCACCCAGATCTGAGCTCAAACATTTGGATTAACAATGGCGAGGTGCCCAATAACGGCATTGATGATGATCACAATGGTTATGTTGATGACATCAGGGGGTGGGATTTTGCGAATAGCGACAATGACCCGATGGATGACCATGGCCATGGTACTCACGTATCCGGAATAATTGCGGCTCAGGGCAATAATGGTACCGGTGTCGCAGGTGTGAATTGGAAAGCCAGTATCATGGCATTGAAATTCATGGACGGTACGGGCATTGGATCGACTGTAAACGCTATTCGCGCAATCAATTATGCTGTGGCCATGGGTGCTCGCGTTTCGAATAATAGCTGGGGTGGAGCAGGCTATAGTCAGGCGCTTTATGACACTATTCAGGCAGCCGCGCAAAAAGGTCATCTCGTTGTGGCCGCTTCAGGAAACGACGGTGTTAATAATGATGACCCCAACACGCCGCATTATCCGTCAGGCTACAATCTGAACAACATCATTTCAGTCGCGGCAACCGACTCATCGGACAATCGTGCAATATTCTCTAATTTCGGGGCTACTACTGTGGACCTGGGGGCACCTGGGGTAAGAATTTACAGTACTTTGCCGGGACGCAGTTACCAGTTTATGGATGGTACTTCTATGGCGGCTCCTTTTGTTACAGGTGTCGCAGGATTGATTATCTCCCGTTTGCCGGACATCAATATCGATACTTTGGTCAATGCCATCATCAACAATACGGATCCTGTTTCATCAATGACGGGAATTACCACGACCGGAGGCAGGTTAAACGCGTTTAAGGCGCTGTCCAGCGTCACCGCAGATATCAAAATCTCTCCAAATACCGCTAATGTCGGAATAAACGATACGTTGCAATTTTCTGCTCAGGGCGGGACAGCTCCTTATCAGTGGAGCGTAAACAATACGGCACTAGCACAGATTGATAGTCGCGGGTTCTTTCGTGCACTTAGTGCAGGAAAGGTACAGGTAAATGTAATTGATGCCAGTGGTTTTCGTTCAAATACAGGTGATATCGTCATTAGTGATATCAATATCAGCCCGAATAACGCGGATCTGATCGTCGGCGAAGTGCTGCAGTTTTCTGTAAGTGGCGGTATCGCGCCCTATGAGTGGCAAACTCCACCCAACGGCATCGGCAGTATCGATAGAATAACAGGTTTATTCTCCGCCTTGTCGTCAGGTGTAACGGAAGTTAGTGTTAGAGACAGCACCGGTATCTCAAAAAGCAGTGGCAGCATCCGTATCGTCGATATTCAGCCACTGATGATATCTCCAATGAGAGCCGATCTCATGCCCGGAGAAACCCTGGCTTTCCGAGTCAGCGGCGGTACTGCGCCATATACATGGTCGGTATCGGATAATCTGATCGCTTCTATCGACAATGCCGGGGTGTTAATTGCAAATCAAGCCGGGGCAGTCACCGTAACCGTTACCGATTTAAGCGGCAATAGCGTTACTAGCAATGCAATTAACATAAGCGAATTAGCCATCGTTGCGGACAATACCACCGTGCGCATAAACGAGACAGTAAACCTTATCGTCAAAGGTGGTAAGCCGCCATATCAATGGCGAGTAACAAATTCAAATATCGCCAATGTCGACGCGGAAGGAATTCTTACTGCGGTCAATCCCGGATCGATACGCGTTACGATTATGGATGCGAACGGCAACATAGGGCGCTCCCAGGTGATTCTGATTACCAATAGTGCAGCTCTAAACGTTTTTGTTCGCGACAATGTAATTTCAGTGAACGGAACAACAACCATAAAAGTATCTGGTGGTACACCGCCTTATAACTGGACAAACAGCAATCCTTCCGTGGTGCGTGTGGACGAAAACACTGGAACCGTTACCGGATTAAGAACCGGGAACGCAGTTATCTCAGTCACAGATAGTACTGGGGTAATGGTCGCTTCAGACACGCTCGAAGTCAGAGCTGTGTTTCTAACCCCGGCGAATAGTAATATAGAAGTCGGGCAGACGGTTAGCTACAGCGTTAGCGGAGGCGTAGCGCCATATCGCTGGGAAGTGAGCAACACCGGTATTGCCTCCATTGATAGCACAGGCCTGCTCAGAGGCATCGCTACAGGGGCGGTAACGGTAAACGTATTCGACCGTGATAATGTGAAGATGTCGGCGACTGTGACCGTAGTCGCAGCAGGAAGTGGTGGAGCTATTCATCCTTTGGATATACGTCCTTTTACTGCAGTTCTCTCTAGACGCTCTCAAAGCGAATTGTTATTTACCGCGACCGGTGGCACAGCGCCCTATCGTTTTTCGCTAACTAATACGACGGTTGGAAAGATTAACGCCTCTACAGGTGCCTATATTCCATTTTCTGATGCTCCTGGAGAGACTAGGATAGTAGTCACGGATGCTGATGGTCACGTTGCCGAAAGCGGTATTATTTCAGTTCAATAGCGTTGAAGTTCAAGCATCTGTCACGGTTTTTCATACTGTGACATGAGTCTCATTTTGGCCACTTTGCCTGTTCCTGATTTTTTGCCGACCGATAACACTAATACACCGGATTTTCTCAGGAAGATTTATGTTTAAAGTGCTGTTAGTCGAAGACAACCATATCAACCAGATGGTTGCCTCAAAAATCCTGCGCAAAACCGGCATGCACGTAGATATCGCTACGAATGGATTAGAAGCGTTGGACTTGATCAAAACAAACGACTACCAGCTGATTTTGATGGACTGCCATATGCCGAAAATGGATGGCTTTGAGGCAACAAAGAAAATTCGTGCGATGGGGCTAGACATGCCGGTTATAGCCCTGACAGCCTCGACTGACCAGGAAACACGAGAGCTGTGTTTCAAAGCAGGTATGAATGAGTTCATCAGTAAACCGGTACGAACTTTGGCTTTGACCGAACGGGTCGCTTATTGGCTCAGCCATCAAATGACGAAAATCGGATAAATCTTTTCTAAAAAACGACCTTAAGGGCTTTTAACAAACACTCGCGCACTTAGCCCTGTCGCAATTTCAACTGGACGCGTCGCTTCCGTTTCACCATCAAATTGATCGGTTAATAATCCTAAATGCAGTTTTTCATCAGAGATTTGGTAAACATCGAAGTAGACCATCTTCACATTATGGGGTAGGTAAGTAATATTTACTGCCTTGTCAATTTCGTATTTGACCTCAGTTCCGTAAAGATACTGCAAGTCTTCTGTTCCACCAGTGGAATGAGCTATTGCTTCTAATCGCTTGAAACTAAAATCGATGGGTTGCATCACGGGTTCTGGAGCGAGAGAGGTATCGATAGAAAAGTTACCCTGCATTCGCAAACTCCACATGCGATTGGGTTGGAGGCAATCATTTTTATTAAATTTTTCATCAATGCGAATCGCCTGATCTTTGAAAAATGTGTACGTAGTTCGCTTGGATACAGTCGCGAGTGAGCCGGTAACGCTACCCTGGCGGCCGTTTGCGCATGCCCCTTCCCATACCGCATGTATAGGAAATTCGGTGGGTTCCTCCTGAGGAAGTCGAGAACAGGCCAAAGGAATAATCAGCAAGCTAAGAACGATTCGAAATGCAACGGTCATGGGTCAAACGGATAGTTACTTCTGAAAGGGCATTATACTTGCGATCTCCCGTTGCTGGAAGACACTACTTATCTATGGAAATACGATATGGACCGTGTTCGGCAAATGATCGGCGATTACCTTGCACAGCGCCTGTAGGGCCTGTTTTCGTGGAAAACTACGGCGTGTTACAAGTGAGATTCTACGCGATGCGTTACGTATAGAGAGCTGCTGGGCGACGACGCCACTTCCTGTTGTCCACGAGGCCTGCATTGCAAGCGCGGGAACAACAGTTAGACCAAATCCAGCACGTACCATCTGGATGAGAGTTTCCAGACTAGCCGCGCGTAAATCGGCAAAGTCGCCACCTCGCGTTCTGTCTTCCATATGAAACATCGCCATGGCCTGATCAGCAAGGCAATGGCCTTCAGCGAGCAACAGAATATTTTCCCCTTTCAGATCACGGGCGGTGATTTTGTCGCTGGTATAGAATGCGTGCTTACGTGGATATGCGATCCAGAATGGCTCGTCAAAAAGCGCCGTGGTATCGAATTCCTGGTCATCCACATCGGTTGCAAGCAATGCTGCGTCTATCTCGTGATTCCTAAGGCGCTCAAGTAGAACATCTGTGAGTTCTTCTGACAGCACAAGTTTTAGTTGAGGAAACTGTTGTTGCAAAGGCGAGATGATTAACGGTATTAGATAGGGACTGAGTGTTGGAATTGCGCCTATGCGCAACGGCCCAGCCAATGGATCCTGGTGGGCCATTGCCAGCTGCTGCATTGCGTCGACTTTTTCCATGATCTCACGGGCGTGACGCAATAATAATTCACCGATAGGGGTAATCTCTACGGATCGATTGGTGCGTTCAAACAATATTGCACCTAACTCCTCTTCCAATTTTTTCAATTGACCACTTAATGTTGGTTGACTTACAAAACAACGTTGCGCAGCTTTACCAAAATGACGATAGTCAGCAACGGCAATGAAGTATTGTAGATCTCGTATATTCATTTTGTGTCTGTCTGTAAGTGTGTTTGGAGGCTTTTCCAAAAGGGATATAGCAGATTTTGCCGATGAATCACAGCCTGGGAGTAGAGCGTAACGGTTTTGTTTTGGTGACTGTCTCCTTGAGTTTATTGAGAGGGGAGAGGGAAATGAGATGGTATTAGCGCGTGTCGTGCCAGTGAGGATGGCGCAAGCACTTGGTGAATTAGGGGCACGAAAGAAGAGGAATGGAGGTAATCCAATCGCACTTATGGACCCAATTGTTCCTTGCTCACCTTGGAGGCAAAAAAGTCGTCGGCGAAATCTTCATCCACGGCATTACCTGCATCATCTTCGAGTGGTTGTTCGTAGTCATTCCAGCCTCGTAGTCCGGTTTGTAGTGACAACACATGCTTATAGCCCATCTGTTGCATAGTTTGTGCTGCGAAAAGACTACGGTTTCCTGAGCGGCAGACGACAATTATTTCCTCTTCTCGTGCGCGAACCAGAGCTGGGATAGTGTCATCAAATCCCCATTCACACGCAGTTTCGAGTACGCCACGAGGGACGCAGATGGAACCGTTGATGCGCATGGCTGCAAACTCATGTGGTTCTCTAACATCGAGTATTAAAGGCTTTTCACCGCTTTCTATTTTACTGGCGAGATCCCAGGGGAAAATCTCCTTTACCGTTTTACGGCATTCATCAAGCAGTTCTGAGTATCGTTTCATCAAGTTACCACGGCTTAATTCAATGTCTGTTGCTGCTTGCCTAGACCATGTTCCACAGCAATAACGGCGGCCTCGACGCGCGAATGTACGTTAAGTTTGCGCAAAATCGACTTTACGTGTAGTTTCACGGTGCCGTCGGTAATGCCAAGATTGCGCGCGATCACTTTATTGCTTCCGCCTTCAGCGATCTGAGTCAGAATTTCACGTTCGCGTGGCGTCAAGTCACTGAGCTTATCCTGGCTGTCCGGTTTATTGATGTTTCCTTGAACCACACGAGCCAAAGTAGCAGTGAGATCCTGGGCGACGACGGTTTCTCCTTGCATGATAGAATGTAAGGCATCGATCAATTCATCAGGCTCCATATCCTTTAGCAGATATCCGTTCGCTCCACATTGGAGTGCCTCGGCAATATCGGTGTCCTCGCGGCTAGTCGTCAGCATCACGATTGGCATCTTCAAATTGAGCTTGCGCAATTGGGTCAATACTTTCAGCCCACTTGTATTGGGCATGCGAATATCGAGCAACACAATGTCTGGACTCAGGGCTTTTGCCATATCCAAGCCACTATCGGCATCGCCAAATGAACCGATGACATCAATTCCTCTGGTAGCCAGCAGACCCTCTAATCCGGCTCGAAAAAGTGAATGATCATCAATGAGCAGCACACGTATGTTCTTTTCTGTTTCTATTGTCATTGGGAAAATCTTTGTACTATCGGTGTAATTTCTTCTGGTTCAGTATCTTCAATGAATAAGGAGTTAGCAGCCTCACTATAGTGAAAAGGCGAGCTCTTGAAACTCAGTTCCACGCGTGTTCCCTCGCCGTCTTCGCTGTCGATAGAGAGTTCACCATTGAGCAGTTTACAGCGTTCCTGCATGATATTGATACCAATATGTTTACCAGCACGGTTTCGATTGCGCTTGGATTTGATGCCTACGCCATCGTCCTCAATCAAAACTGACCAGTTACCATTGTTTGATGCTTTAACCAGCACGCGCGCATGATGCGCCTGGCTGTGTTTTCGGATATTGCTCAATGCCTCCTGAACGATATGCAGGACTTGAACCTCGTTGCTTGGATGTAAAGACTGACCGTTGATCTCGTTTTGAAAAAATACGGATATATTGTTTTCCCTTTCGAAACTTCTTACGCATTCCTCTATCGCAGGTACAAGTCCACGTTCATCCATGCGCGTGCGGAAATGCCCAAGCAATTCACGCAATTCCTCGTTTGCCTTATCCAGGCCTTGATACAGGTTTTGAATTTCTTCCTGCATGTCTTTGTGTCGTTCTCGATGGTGATTTTTATCCAAAACGCTAACCTGCATCTTCAAACTGGCCAGCGTCTGTGCAAGCGAATCGTGTAATTCGTGAGATAGTAGGGTTCTTTCTTCCATTAGTGACAGTCGATGGGCGCGTTTTTCAAGTCGTGACTTTGCAATTGCAACGCCGAGATGTTTACCTATGCTACTAAGCAACCCATTGGCTTCGTCCTGACCACTAAAGCTATTACCGGTAACGTAAAGATTATAAATACCTAGAGTTTCGCCTCGATACTGTAAAGGTATCGCTATGACTTTCTGGCCACGGCCAAATGATTGAAACCGAGTTGATTCTTGACAATGTGTAATTTCACGGCACTCCATACGGCCATGAAGGACAGCTTTACCGCATGAACATGCATCCAAAGCGATCAAGTGTTCTCGCGAGAGCGTTTGCTCATCCAGGCCGATACTCGCAATCATGCGCAGCATTCCGTCGTCAGTCAATAAGCGTACACATGCGGCATCTGCTTTGGCAATGTTCAACATGGTGTGCATAAAACGCGTGAGCAGCTCTTCCAGATTGTGTGCGTTATTGATGCAGGAAGCGACGTCATATAACGTTTCCAACGACTGGTTTTTTAGTTTGACGCGTTCTGTTTGTTCCATCACCTGGTCTTGCATATGTTTTGTCAAGGCACGCAGTGATTCACTCAAGGTATTGATGTCGCCGGCCAGCTCAACGAATTCTTCCGGTCCAGTTTCAGGAATACGCGCGGCTAGATTGCCACCACGCATACGCATGGCCCAGTGACGCAGGTGCGTTAGGGGGACCAGGAGATTATGTTCAGTTCGTACGACGGCGATATAAAGCTGAACAAGGCTGAATAGCAACAAAGCGATTGCAGTGGATGCGAAATAAACCAGGTATTCCGGCATTGCGATGATTGCAGCAAAGGCACTGACACTCAGCAACATTGAAAGTGTGATTGTAAAAAAGGGAAAGCTGAGCCCGGCACTTTTCAGGGCGCCACGGGACTTATAATTCCACTGGCTGGCTGGGCGTATAAGCCATTTTCCTAAACTATTGGCTAAACTGAGTTTTCCGCTAGAACTACTCAAAGATGTATACCCCTGTGCGGTGAAAACCTTATTTATTATCGTTCACTAAGCGGATTTATATATGAAAGGTTCAAGCAATACAAGGAAACGCTAATGCAGCATCGTCAAGATGTCTTGAGAAGATGCTTAACTAATTGAAAAAATAGATAATAGTCGTGTTTCTCGATAAATGCCATAGTATTTACCAAAAATTTAGGGGTGTATTTTGCCTAAACATAGGACGAAATATAGAAAACGGATAAAACGGTTTTGATCATTCGAAGAGCGATGGAAAAACAGCTGACAGAAGCGGTATTGGCCGCAATCAAAAATGTTATTAAGACGATGCTTCAACAGGAAGCAACTCATACCGAGCCGTATGTAAAAAAGAAGCCGATCGCATTCGGCGAAGTCTCAAGTTATATCTATCTTGTGGACGAGCACAACAAGTATTCCGTAGCAGTTTCTTTTCCCCACGATGTCATCCGGTTAATAGCCAGGAAGATGTTGCCTCCGAATACGGTGTTAACTGGCGAGGTCATTAAAGACCTGACCCAGGAAATGGCTAATATGTTCGCCGGTGGTGCCAAATCAAGTTTGGAGGATGCGGGAATAAAGCTGCAAATGTCTTTACCTCGGCTCATCGCAGGCAAGAATCACATTATTAAACATGTTTCGGAAACAGGAATTCTCATGATTCCGTTGATGTGTGATTTTGGCCCCTTTTTCGTAGAAATATGTAAAGCACAGCAAAAACAAAACGAGGTGAAAGCCGCTGGTTGATGGTGAATTCCCTACCGAATACATTTTTTGTTTGATAGTGCAAATTTAACAATGTGTGCTTTTTCAACGATGAATGGCGTAGATTCCAGGTCTGAAAATATCGTCTTCCGTATTGTTAAACGCGGCCACGTAGCGTCCGATGGCATTTTCGAGTTCTTCGCTCCAGGACGGGTGGGCATAGCTCATGTCGGTGAAGAACCATAGACCTCGGTTGGACTGGCAGGCGGCGGTCAGTGTGTGGACCATTTCTCCTGCTTGAGGGCCGACTATGGTGCCACCAAGCAACTGGCCTGTCTCGTCGTCATGTACAACTTCAATATATCCTTCAAGATCCTTGCTTGTTTTGGCTTTGGTTGATCCTGCCAGATTGATGCGAGCCACTTCCACTTCAAATCCTGCCTGTTCGGCTCGGTCTTCAGTGAGACCTACACTGGCAATTTGCAAGGCTGTATCGATGACCATAGGGACGCGATTATAGTTAAACTTTTGGCTGTTGCCGTTTATCGCATTATTTGCGGCAATCTTTGCATCATGAAATGCACCGTTGGCGGTCATTGGGCCGTGTTTTACATCACCGATCGCGTAAACACCTTTGCAGCTAGTCTCCAGATATTCATTGGTCTGAATAAATCCATCTGGATGAAGATGAATCCCCGCAGCATCTAGATTCAAAGATTCAACATTTGGTACGCGCCCGACTGCGACGAGTACTTTTTCAAAACGCAGACACTGCCCATCATTCAACGTGACCTCGACACCACCTGCTTCGACCCGAGAGGATGAAACCTGGGTATTTTTGATATAGGCAATTCCCAGGCGTTTAAACTTTCGTTCGAGGGTCTGGCTGGCGCGTTCATTAATGCAAGGTTTGTTAAGTAGACGCTCCGATTGTTCGACAATGCTTACCTTGCAGCCAAACTGATGTAAGGCATAGGCCAGTTCGCAACTGACAGTGCCGCCTCCGACAAACAGCATTGATGTCGGCATTGTGTCCAGTTTAAACATAAAGTCCGTGGTGTTGAGAATATGTTCACCATCTCTTGGGCAACAATTCAATTCCTTCGGCCTGCCACCGGTGGCAATTACTATTTTATCTGCGGTATACACTGTCGTGATATTATCTTTGACGACTTTAAGAGTGTGCTCGTCTACGAAACTAGCGCTACCTTCGTGTAGTTTAATACCAAGCTGTTTTAACCAGGGTATGAGGGTGGCACGGATACCGGCTATGGTTTCATTTTTGTGTTTAATCGCCGCACTGAAATCGCCGCTTATCTGGCCGGAAATTCCGTGTCCGGCATAACTGCTGAAATCTCGTAGTAGCTTTGCAATTCGAACGAGTGCATCTTTGGGAACGCAGCCCTGGTTAAGACAGGTACCGCCGGGAAGTGATTTTTCAATAATCGCGACTTTTGCACCGTACATGGAAGCTGTCACCGCCGCTTTGTAACCGGCCGGGCCGCTTCCGATGATCAAGAGATCATAATGATTGGTGTCGTTGGTCGGCATTGTTTGCGTGTCTTTTTGCAGACCCTCCTTTGTGTTTGCGTACGAACTGAACAAAGCGCGATGCCCAGCGATTATGTTCGCTGTCGCGCAAATGGGTATAACTGGCAAAGGTGTTTTTGTAAATCACGCCGTCATGAGCGCCATCGACACCAAATCCTCGCATCATTTTGTAACCGAAACGGATGTCTTCATCGATGTTTTCGGCCTTGGAATAGTGAAACTCGTGAGCACAATAGACAGCATTGTTTTCTGTGCGATTGTCTTGCCACGGAAAGTCTTCGCTCTCGGAAACGCGTACATAACCACGACCCTGTGGTTTGTCGTACATCACGGTATCAAGGCCGAGTGCACCGCACATCTCATGGCTCTCGTCGCGCCATTTGAGTACGCGTGACAAATACATCAGTCCACCACATTCTGCATAGACAGGCATACCGTCTTCGATTTCACGTCGAATCTGTTGCTTCAATTCGCGATTGGCGGCAAGTTGCTTCGCTTGTGTTTCCGGAAATCCACCACCGATAAATAAGCCGTCGACTTCTGGCAAACTACGATCATGTAGCGCATCAAAAAATACCAGTTCGGCACCTGCCGCTTGCAGGGCCTCGAGATCGTTGGGGTAATAAAAGCCAAACGCCGCATCTCGTGCGACACCAATACGCACATCGGTCTTGGCATTGCTGACGAGCTTGAGATATTTCCCCGTATCCACATCTGGGGCGAGGGCAGCGATCTCCATCAGGCGTCCGAGATCCACCTGATCACCCACGTGCGATGCGATGCGCTGTATGGTTTCCGTGGATAATCGTGACTCGTTGCTTGGAATCAGTCCAAGATGACGTTCGTCGATATTCAAATCTGCGTGTTCATGCACCGCACCTATGACCGGAACGTCAGTATAGTGCTCTATAACCGCTCTCAGCTTGCCCTCATGGCGTTTACCGCCGAGCTTGTTCAAGATGACACCTGCGATATTGACCCGCTCATCGAAGGCCTGGTAGCCCAGAATCAGAGGGGCGATACCTCGCGTCATGCCCTTGGCCGAAATCACCAGCACCACCGGGGCCTTGAGCAGGCGGGCGAGGGCGGCGTTGCTATTGCGTCCTTCCAGGTCCAGGCCGTCGTACAGGCCTTTGTTACCCTCGATAATACCGATATCCGCACCGGCCATGTAACGGCGAAATGTTCCGCGTAACTCTTCTTTGCCCATGGTGTGGTAGTCGAGGTTATAACAGTTACGGCCGCTGGCCTGCGCCAGCCACATCGGGTCGATATAATCGGGGCCTTTTTTGAAGGGTTGTACGATCTTGCCTTGTGCCTGAAGGGCGGCGCACAAGCCCATGGAAATCGTGGTCTTGCCTGACGATTTATGGGCGGCAGAGATCAGTACATGTGACATTTCAGGCCGCCGCGACGAAGCGATTTAGCGGGCGATTTTTCCACATCGTTTCCGCCATTTGTTGTGCTTCAGACTGATCCTTTGCCTTGCCCATGAGTTTGAGAATGATGGCTACGGTACCAGTGACTGAAGCGATGCCATATTCGTCGTCCTGTTTGCCTTCCCACACCTCGCGCAAACGCGCGATGTCCATTTCTTCGTCGCGCAGGTGTCGTGGACCAGAAAACAGTGGCCCCCAATCTTCCTCGGACAATTCGCCGTCATGAACCGACTTTACGCGAGTGGTGTTATCAGGATTGCGCTCTATCTCGCCACCTTCACCTTTCAACACCGCCATATGTTGCTCGCCGATTAACTGCGCTGCTACCTGGTGTGTATCGCTATAGGTAGGGTGAAATATACCTTGTATGAGATAGGGTGCTTTATATGGATTGAACATGCGCGCGACAGTATGAACCGGTGAGCGCAAACCTAGTAGCGGACGCATCTGGATAATGTCATGCATGAGCCCGGACATCACTTCCAATGGAATGTATGCGAAGTTATTGGCTTCAATCTGTTGATTAGCCATTTCGTAACTTTCACATACAGGAAGGCCAAGCAATTTGAGCGTATCGCGTGTGTATACGCGGCCTTCGGTATGTCCCTCGGTGCCGTGCATTAAAACTCGAATACCGTTAGAGGCTAGCAACAAGGCAGACAAAATAAACCACGGCAACTGGCGACGTTTGCCGGCATATGATGACCAATCAAGATCTATCTGAGTGTGATTCGACGGGACATTGAAGCTGTCTCTACACGCCTGAACAAATCCTGCGATTTCTTCCGGTGTTTCCTCTTTGACGCGCAATAGCATGAGAAAAGCACCCAACTGCAGGTCTTCGACCTCGCCCTTGAGTATCATGTTCATGGAGTCGTAGGCCTCTTGCTGGGTGAGGCCGCGAGAGCCCTTGCGTCCCTTACCCAGGATGCGAACGTAGGGCGCGAATGGATGTTCTTCGTACATATTGTGTGGCACTCCTGTTCGTGCCGCCAGGCATTAACCTTTGTGATGCGGGTTTGCTGCGGCGTCCGATAAATCAGCGGGCAGGAATTTTAGCAATTTCACGCCTATGCTCACAATCAGACCGGCAATTGCGACGCCACCAATTCCGAGCAGAGTTTCAGGCAAACTTGGAGAATAGCTGCCAACAACACCGTCAAAGAAACTGCTAGAGATGTTGTACTCTGGGAAAATTTCCAAAGGTACCGCTTGGCCGCCAATGATGATGACATACATTTGCGCAATTCCGCCGATCAACACAAGCACTGCGGCGTATCCCAGTGACTTTGCCGATTCTTTCAATTGTGGACTATAAATGATTGCGAGAGGAATCAGGCTGCCTAGGACAATTTGCACGCCCCAGAACAATAACGTGTAGATTCCACCATCACGTAGTATAAACGCCTCTACGTCGCCGTGTTCTGCAGCATATAAGTTCGTCAGGTGATATATGGACACCATCAGTAGTACGCCGGCAATGAAAACGCCGAGTAATCTGCGTAGACGACCCAATACATAATTACCTAAAGGACGTCCGCTCCATTTGTATGAGGCCATGAGTACGAGTACGAATACCGCTAGACCGAATGAGAAAGACATAACGATAAACATCGGTGCCATGATCGCTGCATCATAGGCCTGGCGTGCAACCAGAAAACCAAAGATGGAACCAGTACCTGTGGTCAGTATCAGCCGCCAAACAAAGGCAACGAGACCGGCGGTCTTACTGTGCTTCTTGTATTGACCTTCCATCATCATCCACAAATAGACGAAGACGATGGCCATAAAACCGTTGTAGAGAATAATGTTCCAGGCGAATATCGATTTGAAATTGTAGTGAGTCATGGCGACGATGAGTCGATCGGGACGACCGAGATCGAGTACCAGAACAATCAAACCACCGGCAAGCAATGCCATGGCTAAAAGCCCGGATAAAGGCGCCAGAGGTTTATAGGCTGTTTTACCAAATACTGAAGAGATCGAGGCAACATTGAGCGCGCCAGACGCAGCGACAATCAGGAATACAGCAAATACGTGTGGCATGCCCCAGACGATCTGGTTATTCATACCGGTAACAATGTGGCCGTTGTGTTCCATGTAGTAGGCGGAACCTAAGCCTAACAAAAGCAAGGCAGCCAAAGCGCCTATCAGAAAAAAGTACTCTCCGCTCTTACCTTCGATTTCCAGGAAATTAACTTTCTTCATCCCTTATATGCCTTCGTATCTGACACCAGTGTTGAGTTTCAAATCCGCACGTACCTGACGTGAGGGGTATTCTTTTAAACGCTTGCTGATCGCGCTGTTCGGATCATTCAGATCACCAAACATGATGGCTTGTTCTTTACAGCTTTCGACACAAGCCGGCATTTCGCCTTTGTCGACACGATGGACACACATCGTACAACTTTCGACAGTACCCATACCGCGCGGCATGTAAGCGTCTTCGTGATCCACAATTTCGTGTACAAATGAACGTGCCTTGTAAGGGCAGGCCATCATGCAATAACGGCAGCCGATACAGATATGTTTGTCGACGAGAACGATACCATCGGCACGTTTCATAGACGCGCCAGTCGGGCAAACATCCACACAAGGTGGTTCGGCGCAATGTTGACACATCATAGGCAGTGAAGCCTGGTGACCGGTGGTCTTATGTGTCAGGTTGACTTTGCGTATCCATTGCGGCTTTTGTGCTAGTGGAGCGGTGTCATTTGCCCAGCCGTTTTCTTTGGCGCAGGCAGAAACACAATCATCACAACCGGTTTTGCATTTATTGGAATCGATTAACATGCCCCAGCGAACATCTCGCGATGCTGCTTCAGAAGGAGAACGGGCCTGTGCGACCTCGAACATCATTACGCCGGGAGCGAGGGTCACCCCGGCAGCCGCTGCACTGACCGCGAGAAAACGACGGCGTTGCAAATTAGGGCTTTGTTCGTCAGATGTACTCATGCCTATGGATTCCTCTGACTGACTTGTTGTTGAGGTTTAGAGTTGTGGCAACCAAAACAATCGATCTTGACTGCCGCATAACTATGACAACTATTACAAAAATGTTTTTCACTTTTGACACTAACAAACGTACCGTCACTGTCTTTCACGGCGTGGCATGAGAGACAGCCTTGTAGGCTATGCTTTACTGTGCGTATACCTTCGCGCAAGGTATCGTCGCGTTGGTGCTTGAGTAATTCCATATGATTACGACGCATGAAACCCGTCTCTTCGACACATTGTTCGCCCTTAATGGCTTTCGGCACATCAGGCTTAGGCACATCTGCTTGAACCAAAGAAACAGAGAATGCGGCAAGCAGCAACGCGCTTATGAGGTAGGGGTATAACCGCAATTGCTTCTTAACCGCATTCTGTTTCATTTTTGAACCCCTATTACTCACCAAGACCCATATCGATGTAACCAGTAGGGCACACATCGGCACAGATATGACATCCGATACAACGGTTGTAGTCGGTGTAAACATAACGACCAGTGGTCGATTGTTTTCTTGGCGTCTTCTTGACCGCATCCTGAGGGCAGTAGACAACGCAGTTGTCACACTCGAAGCACATACCACAGCTCATGCAACGTTCTGCTTCTTTCTTGGCATCTTCTTCAGTTAAACAAACGATACGTTCCTTGAAGTGACCCAAGACTTCGTCAGCGTGTACGTCTTTGTGATCACGTAGTACGCGCGGCGTAAAAGCAAAGTGACCAAGGAACAGTTTGTTCGATTTGATGACTTCTTTCTCTGAACGGTCTTCATAATTGTGTACGGCGAAGTCCATATCGGAAGTACCGCGAACTTCTCCTGGCGTGTAGTCGCTAGGCGCCAATTCGGTTTCACGCAACTTGGCGAGCAGATTGAAATGATGAACATCAACTTTAGGACGCTTATCAAATTCGGAAACGCCGCTCAGGTAATCGTTAATACTATCGACAGCAATTGATGCTTGACCGATTGCTGTAGTTAGTAGGTGAGGGCGGATGATATCGCCAGCCACGAAGTGGCCTTTCTTGCCTTTAACCTGATAGTTGCCATCGGCATCAATCAAACCACGGCCGTTATTTAGCTCGTCGATACCCTCGAATTCACCGGTCTGACCGATGGCTGCAACAATCAGCTCAGCCTCAAGTACACGTTCGGTTCCTTCTATTTTTTTATGGGTTTTTTCATCAAAATCGGCAACTTTTAGACCAATCGCACGACCGTCGTCACCGAGTACTACTTCGACAGGGTCAACACAACCAACGATTTCCACACCTTCACGCAGCGCGTCTTGTACCTCATGCTCTGCTGCAGTCATGTTGCTGACCGGGTGACGTGAGATCAACGTAACATCGGCACCTTGTTTGTTGGCAGCTGAGACAACATCTTGAGCTGTGTGACCAAGTACAACGTACTCAGGACGCTGCTTCGGATCTTTCGGCGTAATGTTACCGATACGACGGGCAACAGAGGCAACGTCAATAGACGTATCACCACCACCTACAACCACAACCTTACCAGTTACGTGATCAAGTCGGCCTTCGTTAAACGCAGAGAGGAAGGCAACACCTGTAATACAGTTGTCAGCCTCTGCACCGGGAATAGGCAGAGGACGACCTGCTTGTGCGCCGAGCGCCCATAGTACCGCATCAAATTCTTTCTCAACATCGGCCATGGATACATCTTTACCGACGCGGACGTTAAGACGAGTTTCGACGCCCATCTCCAAAATACGGTTGATTTCGCCATCGAGTACATCACGTGGTGTACGATAGCCAGGAATGCCGTAACGCATCATGCCACCGAGTTCTGAGTGGTCGTCGAAAATGGTAGCACCGTGACCTAAACGACGCAGTTGGTAAGCCGCTGCGAGACCAGCAGGGCCGCCACCGATAATAGCCACTTTCTTACCCGTGTCCGCACCCGGGGCGTCAAATTTGAAGCCTTCAGTTAGCGCGGTGTCACCAATATACTGCTCAACAGCGTTAATGCCGACATAGTCTTCAACCTCGTTACGGTTACAGCCGTCCTGACATGGCGCAGGACATACGCGACCCATAATAGAAGGGAAGGGATTGGCATTGGTTGAACGACGGAAGGCATATTCTTGCATGCTCACGTCTTTGGGGGGCTTTTCCATACCGCGAACGATATCTAACCAACCACGAATATCTTCACCCGCGGGACAACTGCCCTGGCAAGGCGGTGTACGGTGAACATAGGTAGGACACTTGTGTGACCAGCCCGCTTGAAATATATGCTCGTCCCATGCTTCTGGCTCAAAATCGCCATCCTCATAGCGACGGAAGGTCAACTTGTGGTTTACATCGTTTTTAGAAACTGCCATGCCTTTTCTCCCAGTCTATAACTCAAACGAGCAATTAAAATTGTTTATCACCAAGTACAATGGCATCGCCGACCAGCTGATGCACACTGACGATCATATCCATTGGTAAACCGTAGAACGGTGTTACCTTGCTGAACTGTGCTTTACATATGGCACAGATAGCGGCCACATTGGTTACACCGTGATTCTCGACCACGTCCTTCAGTGCTTCCATACGTGGAAGTGCACCTTTGACGCGTAGTTCCATCAAGTCGTCGGTCAACAGTCCGCCGCCACCACCACAACAATAGGTTTTGTCATGAGTGGTATCCGGATTCATTTCCACGTAGTGATTGCATGCCGCTTTAATAACTGCACGCGGAATTATAAATTGTCCGCCTGGCATATTTCCCATGCTGGTTGCGCGTGCAACATTACAGGAATCGTGGAAAGTGATGACACGATGATCGTTGGCTTCTTTATCTAGAGTGATAGCACCGCGCTGTATCAAGTCGTAGGTGAATTCACAGATGTGCTGCGGTACAGGATAGCGCTTATCGAGAAAATCGAAAGGTCCTATCAATGTATTCCAGAAGCTATAAGCAACGCGCCACGCATGACCACATTCGCCAACGATAATTCGCTTAACGCCAAGCTCTTCGGCGGCCCGACGAATACGTGAGGCTACTTGTTGCATCTGATCATAGCTGCCGATGAACATACCGAAGTTTGCTGCTTCAGAGGCATGTGAACTCAACGTCCAGCTAATACCTGCCTGATGGAAAACCTTAGCATAACCCATCAAACCGTCGATATGTGGTTCCGCAAAAAAATCTGCGGATGGCGTCACCAGAAGTATATCTGCGCCTTTTTGATCGATGGGAATACGAACCGCGACGCCGGTATCTTCTTCCATGTCTTCTTCAAGACCTTCCAGCGTGTTGATCAAGGCAGGCTTGGGTAAACCTAGATTGTTGCCGACGGTCTTAACCTTACCAATGATTTCGTTGCAGTATTTTTGGCCTTTTCCGACGTGATCCATGATCTCTCGGGCTGCCATGGAAATTTCAGCAGTATCGATGCCGTATGGACAGAACACGGAACAACGGCGGCACTGTGAACACTGATGAAAATATTTATACCAGTCCTCAAGCACTTCTTCGGTGAGATCTTCTGCACCGACCAGTTTGGGGAAATATTTACCGGCAAAGGTGAAATAACGACGGTAGACTTTACGCAACAAATCCTGTCGCGCTACCGGCATATTTTTCGGATCAGCGGTGCCCTGGAAATAATGGCACTTGTCGGTACATGCACCGCACTTAACGCAGCTGTCGAGATAAACTTTTAGTGAACGATATTTGGTTAGAAGCTCGCCCATTTTTTCAATGGCTTTTTCTTTCCAGTCTTCCACTAACTCACCCGGAAATCCCAGTGGTTCCTGATGCTCAGGCTTCGCCACAAATGGACTGCTATGCGACATACTGTCAACCTTAAGCAAAGGTATAACTGGGTATTCGCGCAGTTTCGGGGTTTCAAATTCGACTTTGGCCACCTGTTAACTCCTCAGAAATTCGCCTACTTGCCTTCCATCTTCGCAGCCCAGGGTGCGATATGACGTTTTTCACGCGAATTATCGACCTGGTTACGGGAAGGGCTGAAGAATACACCTGGCGCATGTAACAGTTTGCTGATTGGAAATACCAGCAATAGTGTCGCCACCAACAGCAGGTGAACATATAAAATCGGATCTGAAGGTATAGGCTGAATTTCGAAGACCATCAGGCCCAGCATAAAACTCTTTACCGCCACGATATCGGTATGGGTGACGTATTTCATCGCTAGACCAGAAAGCGCAATAGCAACCAGTAATGCCAGCATTAAATGGTCAGATGGGCCAGAAATGTAACGGATACGCTCAACCACAACACGGCGTGCCCACAATGCCAGTAACCCAGCGAGCATCGCGAATCCAGCATAGACGCCTATCCATTGAATCATTTCCACCCACCACCAGACAGGTTCCTGGAAATAGCGCAGATGACGCAAAACAACAATCAGCATGCCAACATGAAACAGCCAGCCAAACAACCAGATCCATTTATTTGAACGGAAAAGGCTGTGAAAAATTGTTACTTCTTTAATTAAACGCACCACTACGCCACTTCTTGTCATAGGGGCCGGCATAGTAGGAATCTTCAGTGGCGCGGGCGTTCTGGCGTAAACAGAAATACGATAAAGCACGCCTAGAATAAAAACAGCCGTCGCAAGGTAAAGGGCAATTGCTATAAATGCTGACATAGACTCAATACTATTTAGTTTTCAGTTAAAGTGGCCGACCATGTCGGCCACTTACACTTATTTAGATACAGCCAGTAGGCTTAGGCAAACCAGCGATCTTACATGCCTGCTTAGCAGGTCCGTAAGGGAACAGTTCGTACAGATACTTGCTGTTTCCTTTTTCTTTGCCCAGCTTCTTACCAATTGCCTTGGTCAGAACACGAACCGCAGGAGCGATCTGGAATTCGTCATAGTATTCACGCAGGAAATTAACAACTTCCCAATGGCTTTCAGTCATTTCAACATTTTCAGATTGAGCCAAAAGCGCTGCAGCTTCTTCACTCCAATCGTCCAGGTTGATCAAATAACCCTCTTCATCAGTCTCAAGAGACTTTCCACCTACCTCAATAGCCATATAAAAACTCCTCTACTTTCAGCGTTAATAATGGATTTTATAACCAGGACGTTGTTGAATCGTGTTTTGCAACAAGTTCGACAAAGCCTGCATAATCGACCAATTCTATATTTTCCATGACCTTGCCTCGCACGCCACGTGCTTCAAGATCACCGGAAAGTGCATAGAAACTTACCGATGCCATGGCAGATTGGACGAGATCAGTTATTTTCGTACCGTTTAACGCTCCATAGACGCCATCTTCGATCAAAAGTATGGCGCTACCTGCCTTTGCATTTCGTATGCAGCTTTCGAGACTGTCTTTCTCGAAAGGTGATTTATTTACTGTGTGTAACATTGCCATCTAGTTCACCTCAGAAACTCAGAACAACATCTTGGGTATCGATGATGTCAGCCATCTCTGCCGCAGAAACCAAGTGTATGGAATCTTTTTCTTCGTAATCGTCATCTTCATCTTCCCAAGTGAGATGCTGAAGATCCTCGATACTCAGACCGCGTGCCTCAAGAGATTCTTTTTCAACATAGATCTTTTTGATGTCGTAGTCGCCAAGGGCCTTATAGGTTGGCGAGAAGTTTTTCATACCAACGCCATCGGTCTTTTGACCTTTGACTAATTGATAGACCCCATCACCCACGAACGCCAGGCTTACATCCTGATCGAATGCTGCGCCGATGAGTACAACTTCAAGCGACTCAAGAGCGTAAATGGTTCCGTAAGGCGCTTTGCGATTGAGATAAAGAAACTTTTTTATATCTGACATAGCAACACCTTAATCACCAAACGTGATCATACGATCGGACTGTATTCCTGCTTCGATCAACTGACCGAGACCGGAGATACGGAAACCTGGTGCGATATTGTCCGCATCCAGACCCTGACGTTTCGCTTCGTTCTCATCCATGATACCGCGACGCTGAGCTGCTGCAATACACAACACCATATCGATGTTGTGTTTCTCTGCCAGTTCAGACCAGCGTTTCTGGATATTACGATCGTCTGTCGGTGGTACCGTCAGACGCGTGCCGTTGTTGACACCATCGTGATAAAAGAACACGCGAAATATTTCGTGGCCCGCCGCTAACGCTGCCGTACAAAAATTGTAGGCAGTGTCAGAGGCCTGGTGTGTATATGGGCCTTCGTTGATTAGTATTCCAAACTTCATAAATGAATACCCCGCTTAGAAACGGATGTGCGTAGAAGCATTCAAGCTGGTACGCGCACCGCGCCAGTTGTCGATATGGAACTTGGTGAACGGCAGTTCAGTCAGTTCGAAGAAACGCGGCCAACCGATACGCTCAATCCAATCACCAACGCGTTCCCAATCACGGGCATCTCCCTTATACACATGCAGAATCTTCTTAACGATTTCTGCAGCTTCTGGCCAACGTGGTGCGTTGTTTGGAATATCCGCTGCAACAAGTTTGTGGAACATAGGCTTGCTACGAGCATTAGAGTGCTTACCACCAACCCAGATTGCCAGCTTCGAGTGTTCTGGATCGTTGATCTGCATCGGAGGGCAAGGTGGATAACATGCGCCACAGCAGATACATTTCTTCTCATCGACTTCCAGAGAAGGTTTGCCGTTAACCATGGCCGGACGAATCGCGGCAACTGGGCAACGCGCAACAACGGAAGGACGTTCACACACATTGGCAACCAAATCATGATTAATCTTAGGTGGCTTGGTGTGCTGCACGTTGATCGCGATATCACCTTGACCGCCACAGTTGATCTGACAGCAGGAAGTCGTGATGTGTACGCGGTTAGGCATACGTTCGTTGATGAATTCATCATGCAACTCATCCATCAGCGCCTTAACAACGCCGGAAGCGTCAGTGCCTGGAATGTCGCAATGCAACCAACCCTGAGTGTGGGCAATCATGGTCACAGAGTTACCGGTACCACCAACGGGGAAGCCTTCTTTGTTAAGTGCTTCGATCAGAGGCGCTACTTTGCTTTCTTCGCTAACCATATATTCGATGTTTGAACGGATAGTGAAGCGTACATATCCATCAGCAAATTTGTCGGCTATATCAGCCAGCTTACGGATGGTGAAAACGTCCATCTGACGCTGCGTTCCGGCACGAACTGTCCAAACTTCTGCGCCACTTTTTGATACGTGGTGCAGAACACCCGGACGAGGGCGGTCATGGTATTTCCAGTTACCGAAGTTGTCCTTCAGTACGGGATGCATAAAGGGAAACGGATCTGGAACTCCGGTTTCGTCCGGCATACGTGGTGCTTGAGACATTATTTCTCTCCCAAAAAATTATGAATTACTGCACAAAAAAACGCGGGGGATTAACCCGCGTTCTTTCTTTGTTCCCATTTCTCGGCTTCTTCCGCCCAGGTGTCCATGCGCACGTAAGAGCTCTGACGTGGATGATTGACCATGTTTGGATCAACATCGATACCTACACCTTCAAGGAAGTTGACCAGGCCGATGCGCTCGATCATTTCACCGGTACGCTCGTGCTCAAGCGCGTTTTCAGCGAAGAAGTCGATGATGTTTTCAGCCATTTCAGTCAGCGCTTCGAAGTCTTCTTCTTCTTCCAGCTTCATGAAAGGAACAACAACCGTACCCATGGTGTCACCGATCTTCAGCGTACGCTTACCACCGATCAGAATGGTTACGCCGTGATCATCACCAGGAGACAATGCCTTGGTCATGACGTTAATACAGTGCATACAACGAACGCAATTGCGGTTGTCGACAGCCAGCGTGTCATCATCGTTCAGAGACAGCGCATTAGTCGGGCAACGTGAAACGACATTGTCGATAACGTATTTGCGGCTCTTCGCATTTATGAAATTCTTTACTTCCGCCTGATCAACTTTCATGTCGTCACGCCATGTTCCAATGACAGCCATATCTGAACGGTGAATCGCGTTCATACAGTCATTAGGACAACCCGAAACTTTGAATTTGAACTTGTAAGGCAGGGAAGGACGGTGCATCTCGTCGAGGAAGTTGTTAACCAGCGTACGGTGAATCAGTTGCTCGTTCGCACAAGAGTGTTCACAACGCGCCGCACCTACACAAGACATGCCAGTGCGAACAGCAGGGCCAGCACCACCAAGGTCAAAGCCCATTTCATTCAGTTCGTCGAATGCAGGCTGTACATTGTCAGTGGAAACACCTTGGAACATGATATCGCCAGATTGACCGTGGAATGCGATCAGACCAGAGCCATACTTTTCCCATACGTCACACATATCGCGCAGGGTTTTGGTGTTGTAGTGCATGCCAGCAGGTGGCTGAACACGCAAGGTGTGGAATTCGGCAGCCTCGGGATATACGGCTTTACCGGTAGTTTTGTCTTTCAATTCGGTAAAACGGGGAATAACACCACCGCCATAACCGCGGACACCAACTGTGCCCCCTTTCCAGTAACCCTTGCGAGTCTTGTAGGATTCTTCCAATTGACCCAACAGGTCAACCGCCATGTCATTGTTTTCTGCCAGTTTCTTGATGCCAGTTACAAAACTGGGCCAAGGACCGCTTTCCAATTGATCTAGATTGGGTGTATCGTGAAGTTTCTTAGCCATAATAGCCTTCCCCTAACAAGTTAACTTATTGAGAACGTTCTCTGCACTGATTCAGGACAGCCTCTTACATCGGGCCCCTAATCCAATCACATTAGTCTATGTTAATTTAGTTCATAAGGAGTACCCCGCTGTTGGGAGGGGTAGGTAAAGTGATGTATATCCCAAAAGAGATATACGAATATAATCTCCTTATTTCAGATAGATACAATACCTTTTCTCATTTCGATATTGAATTGGGTCGCAACAGTGCAACGAGTAACCCATGTGATTATGTCGAACCAAGCAACGACGCGGGATGCGTACGCAGAGCAGTCACACGAAGCTGCATTATAACCACATGCTGAGTAAGGGTGAGTAGGTAAAACGGGTTCAAATGGTTTCAATTCAAATTGCTTGAGAGAGCGAATGGCGATAAAGACCTTAAGATATGAAATGTAACTACTTGGTTTTATTTTGTCTCTACTATATTGCCTAATATTAATAAGTAAAAAGGAATGATGACCGATAACTATCCCTATCGGGATATCGCGGTTGCAAACGATAGCCGGTAGTTTCCGACTCAACGGCCTGAAGCCCAAAATTGATCAACTAAAATCTCTATAGTGATATGTTAACTTTCAGCAAACTAGCCAGTAACCCGCATGCCTCCTTGATGAAACCCGCTACAAAACCAAAGCACCAGGTCGATTATGAGCGTTGGCGTCGGCAAAAATTGGCGGCCTATGAGAATACGCCATCATTGGTGACAGCTCTGGCGAATCCTTTTGATATCACTGAAGATGAATATTCGAAGATATTGACGAACATAAAGCAATTCAATATGGCGCTTTATGCGACGGACTGTGGTGGTGTGGAAGACGATAATATACCGCGTCAGATAGGTAGACGTTTCGGTCTTGAAAACCTCGACAGGCATTTGTGCGCAGAAGAATCAGGCATTGCCGCGTTGCGATTTAATCCTGATCAATTGCATGGTGAATATATTCCCTATTCACGACGTGCGATCAATTGGCACACCGATGGATACTACAATAATCCGGAGCAGCGTATTAACGCGATGATCTTACAGTGTGTGAGTACCGCGGAGTCTGGAGGGGAAAACGCCGTCATGGACCCGGAGATACTGTATATACTGCTGCGAGATGAAAACCCAAGTTACATTGATGCGCTTTCCCGTAATAATGTGATGACTATTCCTGCTAATGAACAGGATGGGAAGGTCATAAGAGAAGCTCAAACGGGTCCGGTATTTTATAGTGATGAAGCCGGGAATCTTCACATGCGTTATACTGCGCGTACACGTAGTATCGAGTGGCTGGATGACCCTATGGTTAAGAAGGCTACAACACGGATAACGCAAATTCTCAATGACCCACGTTCACCTTATATCTTTCGGTTCCGTATGAAGCCAGGGCAGGGCATTATTTGCAATAACGTGTTACATATGCGTACGGCATTTGAAGACAACACGCGTACCGGCCAACATCGTTTGGTGTACCGAGCACGCTATTACGACAGAGTCAGGATTGAGTAGATGGAAAAGCTGAGTGAAATAGCCGAATTGGATGCCCCGTTTAACAAGAAAATAACCTTTCAGAAAGTGGAATACGAAAACGGATTCCAGTTTTTACGTATGCGCATAAAGGAAGGCAAGCGATTCACGATTATCGATCTCGATGTCCATACAGCACAATCCTGTGCCGACACGATTAACCAATGGATAGGCCAACTGGACTAGATCAATGTGGCAGGAAAAAAACCAGCACTATCGTGTTCCTGATGATGTCATTGAGGTGATCTTTAAGGTCGCCGGCAAGACACTTTGCAAGGAATATGAATCCCTACTCGCAGAGTCTCTGTACACGTTGTTTCCGACACTGCGAGAGATGGAAGATGTGGCGATTTTTCTCAATCATGCCATAGAAGAGGGGAACGGATGGTATATGGACGATGATCCCAGTGCGCCGTTGTATCTCTCACGTCGGACCAGACTGACATTACGTATCCCTTCAGTTCAGGAAGACGCGTTGCTTGCAGCGTTCAAGGACGGGATATTAAACATCAAAGAACATGAACTGCGCCTCACGCATTCTCAGTCACGACTGCTTTCGCCTTCTGCGACTTTGTATGCACGGCATATCGTGTCTGGTGAAGACGATGAAGCGGCATTTGTGTCACGAATAATCGAAAAACTGCGTGATATGGAAATCCGGCCCAAGCGCCTTTTACCCGGAAAGGGAAGACAAATTCAACTGGATGATCAGCAATTCTATACGCGTAGCCTGATGATTGCCGATCTTGAAAAAGACGAAGCGATACGTTTACAACAAAAAGGTCTTGGGCCACTCCGTCATATCGGTTGTGGTGTGTTCGTTCCCTATAAATCCATTTCAGATTAACTTTCTATGAGACTCAAATCCGGTTGGTTCAATAAGGACAAGCCTCGCTCTATTGCGGAACTCGGCGATGTCATGGGCTTTAATTTATGGTCTATTGCGGTCAATCGCGTCAAACATATGGAAGGGCAGGGATTCAAGGTCAACCTTCCCGCCCAGACCCTGGCTGTGATTGGCGAGTATCTGTTTTTCCTGATGCAGAAAATCGATCGCTATGTTTATAGCCGTTTGCCGCAGGAACAGCGCAATGCGTTCATTCAGTCCCTGGCAAAAAAGCTGATCAATACTATGGTAGAAAATCAGTTTGATGCCCACGGCGCCGGTGATTACGCCACGCCATTTATTGTACGTATGAATGAAGCTCTCGGCGCCTATGCCCGCTTCGACGATGCCCGGGATGAAAGCGAGGCCTCTTACCCTTCTTTGGTCTATCTTGGCGATAGTATTGAAAACCTTGTGAAGGATTTGAATCAGGGATGGGTTAAGGAGCAGGTCATTGAAATCGAGGGCCTCGGCGCCGTGGAAAGTCTGATGCGCGTGTTGCCAAGAATAGTCGAAAGTGCAGAGAATGTTGATAATAATCAAGATTCTGTGGAGTAAATATAAAGAGCACTTAATAAAGTGCTTTAACAAAAGTTAAACTGAATTCTCAGCTTGTCGTTACCGATACAGTCAGTACGCCGCTAATTCCATCGAGACTGTGTCGCATGAGTGAACAACCGTCATCCCTGTGGGGAAGCCTGTTTCGCGCAAAAGAGCCCTGGTATGAAGAAGTCATGTCACTCTGGGCGCGCACGCCGTTCTTTGCCAATATTCCTGAACGAGAAATAATTAAACTTGCCAAGGTAATGCATCCTCGTAAATTTAACGCCGAGGAATTCATTTTTCGCTACGGTGACCAAGGTGCGGGCGCGGCGATGATTATTTCTGGTGCAGTAGAAATCAGTTATCAGGGCACGGTATTGGCCACATTACAGCGTGGAGATTTCTTCGGAGAAATTGCACTCGTACTTGATGAGCGGCGCACTGCAGATGCGGTGGCCAAAGAGCCCTGTGAGGTCGTATTTTTTTTACGCCCGGATTTGGATGAATGGATTGCGCGAGCACCGCAACATGGCGCTCGTCTAAGCACAAACCTGGCGCATGTTCTGGCCAAACGACTATTACACGCAAACAAGATGCTCGCCGACGAGAGGAAACGACATGTGGGCTAGCGTAATCGTGCATCCTGTTTCGCGAGCACTGACGCTTTATCTGTTATTGCTCGTCGTCGTGGTTGTTGTCAGTCTGGTGTTCAAGCCCGTACTGTTACCACTGGCTGCCTCGTTTATTCTATATGCTGTCTTGTATCCCATGGTAGCCAAGCTACAGGGAAATGGGTTTAGTGATAGTTGGTCGATTACCTTAGTTTTACTTCTACTGACGATCTTCATTATTGGTAGCGTAGTGCTGCTTTTTCCTTTGCTGCTTGAGCAGATCCAGGAATTACAGACACGACTTCCTTTGATGTGGCAAAAACTGTCTGCCTTTGTTGATGCCTTCGGCAAGGCATTACGTGCATCTATGGGCGTAGAATTCGACACAGAAAAAGTTATCAAACGTACGCTGGAAAACATTCAGTCTACCGGCGCCTCTATCGTTGTCTCCTCAGCAGGCACCATGATGCAGGTGGCGATGGCACTGTTTCTTGTCCCTCTGATCACTTTTTTTCTTTTACGGGACTACCGCAATATGCGTAACCGTTTTATGGGCTGGCTGCCCAACGCAGGTTTCGAATTAGGGTGGTTGATCTATCACGCAGTCGCCAGACAACTGCAACAGTATCTGCGCGGCGTGATGTTGCAATCGAGCATTATCGCTGTCTTCGCCAGTATTGGTTTTTATTTAATCGGCGTTGATATGGCCTTTCTGTTTGGTGTTCTGACAGGCCTGTTTAATCTCATCCCGTATATTGGACCACCGTTGGCGATTATCCCCCCGTTACTGGTGAGTCTAGGTGGGGATGAGGTAACCACCTTAATGATGGTCGGTATTCCCGTAGTCGTTTTGGCGGCACAACTGCTCGATAACCTGGTGATTGTACCTACGCTTATTGCTAATACCGTTAATCTACACCCACTCGTGGTGTTGCTTGGCATCATTATTTTTGGGGCGCTATTTGGATTTATCGGTATGCTCATCGCGATTCCATTCATGGCAGTATCCAACATCATATTTGCCTCTCTTGTGTTTGGTCTTCAGGGAAGCGACGCACCACAATAACGCACTTGCGGTAGTATTCATGCTTCGTAACAGTGCTTTATCAAGTGGATTCTTTTCTCCTTTATTTATCAAAAAAACCTTTATTGTTTAATATAAACAATAGGATAGGTTTCGTGTTTTAAGTTGGCCTGTGATTTGCGATAGCGCTTGCACGTAGCGTCGTTCTCAATACGATCAAAACGTCAAAAACTTATTTGTTGTCGATGGAGAAAAACACATGGCTTATCTCGCACCTTCGGAATTCGTCACCAAGATGGTGGACGCTGGCGAATCAAAAATCTATATGTCTACACGTGACACCATAATTAGAGCGTACATGGCAGGCGCTATACTCGGGCTGGCTGCGGTATTTGCAATAACGGTAGCTGTAACAACAGGCTCGACAATTCTGGGCGCGGTACTTTTCCCGGTTGGATTTTGTATGTTGTATCTGATGGGTTTTGATCTACTCACAGGAGTATTCGTTCTTACGCCGTTGGCGTGGCTCGACAAACGACCTGGAGTCACGATCGGTGCGATATTGAAAAACTGGGGACTGGTGTTTGTTGGTAACTTCGCTGGAGCATTGACTACCGCACTGATGATGGCAGTCGTGTTTACCTATGGTTTTACGACTGAGCCGGGAGCAGTTGGTCAAAAGATCGCAGGCATTGGAGAGGCCCGTACGTTGGGCTATGCCGAACATGGTATGGCTGGATGGTTGACCATATTTCTTCGCGGTATGTTGTGTAACTGGATGGTTTCCATGGGTGTCGTTGGCGCAATGATTTCAACTACTGTCAGCGGCAAGGTACTGGCGATGTGGATGCCTATCATGCTGTTCTTTTTTATGGGCTTTGAACACTCAGTTGTAAATATGTTTCTATTTCCTTCCGCCATGATTATGGGTGGTGATTTCTCTGTCATGGATTACTTCTGGTGGAATGAAATCCCGACTGCATTGGGCAATCTGGTTGGCGGACTTGCATTTACCGGACTGACTTTGTACAGCACCCATGTACGTACAGCGCCAAAGCGCAATTTCAGTTAATAATAAAACTTAGGAATCCCCGGCTCAACAATGAGCCGGGCTTTTATCCGGAAGTATCTATGCAGAAGCAACTCCAGGTTGCGCTGGGACAGTATTCTGACAAGGGCCGAAAAGCCAAAAATCAGGATTTCCACGGCGCATTTATTCCCAAGGAACCTATGCTCAGTAGTAAAGGGATTGCGATTGCACTCGCCGATGGCATCAGCAGCAGTGACGTCAGTCAGATCGCCAGTGAGTCTGCAGTTAAAGGCTTTCTTGAAGATTATTACTGCACATCCGATGCGTGGTCGGTAAAAACATCGGCCAGTCGCGTGATCCTGGCGGTAAATTCCTGGCTACATTCTCAGACTAGGCAAAGTGAGTTTTGTTATGACCAGGATAGGGGGTTTGTCTGTACTTTTAGTGCCCTGATTCTGAAGTCGACAACCGCGCATATCTTACACGCTGGCGATACTCGTGTTTATCGATTACGAAAAAACACGCTTGAACAATTGACTGAAGATCATCGTCTGTGGATTTCAAAAGATAAGAGTTATCTCAACCGTGCACTTGGCGTTAATCTGCAACTTGAAGTGGATTATCGAAATCTTTCCGTGGAAGTGGGTGATGTGTTTATTATGGCCACGGACGGCGTTTATGAGTTTACGTCTCAGCAATTTATTATTGATGCGGTTCAACAAGGCGGAAATGCGCTGGATGACATCGCAAAAACGATAGTCGAGTATGCCTATGCCCAGGGCAGCGAAGACAATCTCACGCTGCAAATTGCCAAAGTGAGCGAACTTCCATTGGCTGACGCCGATGAGATCTACCAGCAGATGACGGTTTTGCCGTTTCCCCCAATGCTCGAAGCCAGGATGCAATTCGACGGCTTTGAAATTATACGGGAGATACATGCCAGCAGTCGCAGCCATGTTTTTCTGGCCAGAGACAGCGAAAGCGGACAACAGGTAGCGATCAAAATACCGTCTGTCGATTTGCGCAATGAGGCCAGCTATCTGGAGCGTTTTTTGATGGAGGAATGGGTGGCAAGGCGTGTTCATAGCGCTAATATCCTCAAACCTTGCCTGCAAACACGCAAACGCAACTATATCTACTTAGTCACCGAATACATAGAAGGTCAGAACCTGGCGCAGTGGATGATAGACAATCCGCGCCCCGATATTGAAACGGTTAGAGGCATCATTGAGCAAATTGCCAATGGTCTGCGCGCATTTCATCGCCTTGAAATGTTGCATCAGGATTTGCGCCCAAACAATATCATGATTGATCACAACGGTACTGTGAAGATAATAGATTTTGGTTCAACTCTAGTAGCAGCTATCGAGGAAATTGCCACGCCAATCGCGCAAAGTCCTATTCCAGGAACGGCGCAATTTACGGCACCGGAATACTTTCTAGGTGAGGGGGGGACAACTCGGTCCGACCAGTTTTCTTTAGCGGTTATTGCCTATCAAATGTTATCGGGTAGACTCCCCTATGGCACGCAGGTCGCGAAGACGCGAAGTAAAGCTGCCCAGGCGCGTCTGCGTTATCTATCGGTACTCGACGAGGATCGCGAAATACCCGCGTGGGTGGACGATTGTTTGCGTAAAGCACTGCACCCCAATCCGGCAAAACGTTACGCTCTATTGTCGGAATTCACCTTCGACTTGCGACATCCCAACAAAGAATTTCTAAACAAAACGCTTCCGCCCTTGATGGAACGTAATCCCTTGCGCTTTTGGCAAGGTGTCTCAGCAATACTGACCATAATTATTGTCGTGCTACTGTTTCGACTCAACAGTGTCTGATTTACAGACACACTACAAGCCAAGCGCTAAAAGGAGCTCTCTATGACTCGTGATGAACTGACGCAATTGATACTTCAGGCCAAACGCCGCAAAAAGCTTAAGTGGGCCCAATTGGCGGAATTGACAGGCCACAGTAAGGAATGGACGACGGCCGCATTGATGGGACAGATGACGCTGAATGACGAACAGGCGAAAGCGATAGTTTCGGCCCTTGAGTTGCCCGCTGATGCAGTAGATTTATTGCAAGTCGTGCCATATAAAGGCTCACTGCCGACCGCTGTGCCCACCGATCCGTTGATTTATCGCTTTTATGAGTTAGTCAATGTGTATGGCAGCAGTATCAAAGAACTCATCCATGAAGAATTCGGCGACGGTATTATGAGCGCCATCGATTTTTCCATGGATATCACTAGGCAGCCTGATCCTAACGGCGACAGGGTAAAGATTGTGATGAGTGGAAAGTTTCTTTCCTACAAGACCTACTGACACACAAATGTGATTGGCGGCAACATCAAAAAGATGTTGCCGCATCGAATTTCGCTTTATGATAGGTAGCGTATCTGACCAGAATGAATAGGCTGCAAACATGCAACAGTGGATCATAAATAAGTTCTCAATTTTTCTGCTTTGTTTTGCCATGTTGGCAAACCCTGTTTTGGCGAGTCATGACACTCAACTAGACCGAATTATGCAAGCCGAGCAACCGCCAGGCATCGTGTTTGAGGTCATGAGCCGAAAAGCCGATTATCTCGACTGGGCGATTAAAGAAATTAATAGGCTCTCCCAAAAAATACGCTCACGGTATCCAAAATTGCCGATCGCCGTGGTTAGTCACAGCCGCGAACAATTCGCTTTGGCAAACAATCAGAAATCGGGGTATCAGGAAATGCACAGACAGGTAAAAAGCCTGGTCGAAGAGCAAGATATACCGGTTCATGTTTGCGGTGTCAGCGTGGAGAGGCGAGGCCTGGATGCCAAAGACTTCCCCGAGTATGTTGATGTCGCTGAGTCAGGTCCGATACAGCTCGGTTTGTATAAGGAACTTGGCTATAAGCTTGTCATTATCACCGGACACTGAGAATGAGTGTCAAAAGCAGGTATTTTTTGGGCGATTTGCCAAGGCGCTCACACTTTTTCTCCCCTCAAGGTACGCTAATAATTCAAACAAAGTAATATAATTGTCGGTCGAGAAATCTATGTTGGAGGTGGGTGATGAACGCGTTGCAAGTACATAATTACACGCAGGCAGTGGTTTCGAAGCTGTATAGCTTACAGCGTTCCAGTGAAGCCAAGACTGCACAACATTTGCGAGTTGTGGACGTGAAACAGGAAGTATCGGCTCAAAAAGTCATTGAAGGCGCAATTGAGGACGTTCGCATAGGTAATCATACCAAGGGTGTAATCATCGACATTATGGCTTGACGGGGTTTTCTGTTACCTGAATTCCCTTTTATGGCCGCTAAGGCCTTTGCCTTAACACGTCTATACAATATCTTCCGCACTGTTTACACTAAGTAGCATTAGACCAAGACACGCTACAAATGCTCTGACTGCGGAAGTAAGTTATGCGACGTATCCTCAATATCCTCTTTACAGTATTCAGTTGTCTGGGTGTGGCCAGCGCCAGCGTGCCTGTTGAGCCTTATAGTGAGTATGACATCTCGGTAAAACTCAATATTTGGGAGCATTCCCTGAAGGGAGAACAAAAGGTCCGTTACGTCAATAAGACCGATAAAACGCTGGACCATATCTACTTCGTACTTATCGCAAATCATAGTAGTGAAAAAAATCCTTACGTCCATGACATCGTCAATGATGAAGGATATTGGTCGGGATGGGAAGGGAATGCCACTGTCATCGAGGACATAGAGAATGGGAAGGGAGAGAAGCTTGCATTTTCGCTTGAACAGGCACCAACGATTTTTCAGAAATATTCGCTGAACGATGTACTTCTGCGCATACAGTTGCCGCTAGTCATCACGCCGGGTGAGATTCAGGAGCTAAAAATTAAGTTCACGACAGTTTTTAGCCAACATAAGTATGGCGACCAAAACTATTGGCAGGAAATTTATAACTGGCGCTTTGGATGGAATCCTATCGAACTTGCCAGTAAAGATGGTAAGTGGGATTTTGATAGTTTTCGCCTTGTTCCGGCAATGTATAAATTACGGCTTGAAGTTCCTAAGGGGTTTGAAGTTGTCGCCGGTGCAGACACAGGTGAAGAAATTGCCGAGACGAAAACCAGTCGCACCTTTTCTTTCGAGTCCAGAGTTCCCCAGTCGTCCATTCCTTTGAGCATGGGACCTGGGTTGAAACGAGTGAGTTTTCAAGGGCAACGACCACAAATTGATTCATGGTATCGACGTGCTCACGCTGAGCCAGCTCGGCAAATGGCATATTATGCGGACGAAATCATTCGCTACTTTGAGCCATTGTTCGGAACATACCGTTATCAAAAACTTGCTATTGTTGAGAACTCAGTTGAATTGACAGGATTGGCTTCTGACGGCCTGATCTACATACCCGAAAACTTTTACCGTTACAAAGACCTGATTGTTCCTGGTGCGCTGGACAAAATGCTCGAATACTTGCTTGCACATGAGATTGCCCATATGTGGTGGGGCATAGGTGTGAGTGCGGATTTCGCTGCCGAAAACTGGTTGAGTGAAGCGTTTGCAAATTACATGGCATACACCTATATGGAACATAAATACGGTCGGGAAGACAACGTTCTTAGCTATGAAAATCCAGATCTATTGATGTGGCTAGTGAAGTATTTCGCCGGCGACATCAGCATCCACCATCTTTCAGAGTATCAATATCTCGACAGTGTTTATCTCGGATGGGATGAGGCCATCATTAAAAAGCCCAGTGACGTAGAGTATGGTAATACCTTGGGTACGCGAACCTACGAGAAAGGGTATTGGGTATTACGCGCACTGGAAAACGAATTTGGTCGTGATAATTTGTTGCAGATTTTCAAAAAAGCCTATAGTGATTATCAGGGCAAGCAGATGACTGTTGCGGAGTTTCAGTTGATTTGTGAAGAGACGATTGAAGAGCCGATGGATTGGTTTTTCAGTCAGTGGTTGTATGGGGACTCTCAGCTCGATTTTCGTATTGCCGATGTGGAATCGGAGGCGACCAATGAAGGTTTTATGACGCAAATTCACGTCGAGAAAAGTGGGATGGCACGCGCGTCTACTTCGATATTGGTAGAGACCCGAAATGGTGAAATCATCAATCGCCCTATCAGTGCGGACAAAGGGGACGTGAAAATCGCTCTCGACACCAGAAGTCCGGTAATTAACGTGACGGTAGATCCCTATCAGAAATTGCCAGACCTGTATCGCCCGGATAATACCTGGCCGCGCAAATACAATGTTCGATTTGGGTACCTGGATTTTAATGTTGATAAATACTCGATCCGCTATTACGCCTTACCGGCACCATTAGAAATTCCTGCCAGTGGAGAGATGAGTGCTGGCCTTATGATTGGCGTCAGTGGAGGTTACGCTCCGGTTCATCAATGGAGTTTGGAAAGTGTCAGCGGTAGTGATCGTGGACGTTACTATTTCAATAATAAGGCTAGCATGCGCTATCGTTTTAGTGCATGGAATAGTCTAACTGGCGATATTCACTCTACGGGTAACAATCCGTCTGAACTAAAAACTGACACCTATAGCGTGCAAGTTAAACATCAGTTTACCCTGTTTCAGTCGCCCAATATTGGCGTAAGTCCGCGTGTGTTACTGGATAGTAATATCATAGAGAACGCATTAGTGATGGTGGATCATGAAGGGTGGTACGAGAATCCTCGTTTCGATACCTTTGCTAGCGAGTACAACGGACCAATCGCATTGTGGCGATTTTCCTTCCTGCGCAACGATGCCTTGAAGTTAGCGCTGAAAAATCGTGTGATCTGGGACTATGCGCCGCCGTCAATCAATGACAAAACGTATTACAAAATTGAATATTTTCTGGACAAGAAATTTCGCCTCTATCCTAATTGGCATCTGACGCTGAATGCTAAGGCGGCTTATGCCAGTGAAAACACGCCTACGCCCGAACTATTTGCGCTGGAGGAATTTAAGAGCGACTTTGGTGATCAGTTTCGACGGACTATGGCAGGTCTCAATGCCGAAGTGGAATTTCCGATCAGTCGCGAATTGGAAGTGAAGATGCTAAATGCTGTGGTGATGAAATCTATTTACGGCAACATGTTTACCCATGTTGGTACCTTGGGAAGCGAATTGATTGATGACAGCGCCGTACAGGTTGGTGAAAGTGGTGCGCAGCTGAAATTTGTTTTCACTACCCTGGGGGGGGTGATGGATTTTAGCTTGAATGCCGGCGCAGTTTATCCCTGGAAAATGCAAAATACACAAAAAAAGGCTACGTTTACACCGTTTATCAGGACCGAGTTTGCTACGGTTTTCTAGGTCTTATTTGCCAATGGCGTAATCAAGTTCGGCGCTGGCGATGTGGTAATTGAGTATGCCTTCGTAGTAATCGCGCTTGGATTGCAGCAAGGCAACCAGTCCTTCGAGCACGTCTTTCACTTCCCCGGTGCCGCTATGATAGGCGGCGGCAGAAAATACTATCCACTTATTAGCTGCCTTGCGTGCCTTGCTTGAAAGCGCGATCTGTTGTTGATAGCGTTCCACGTCGCTATGAGCTTTTTTGATTTGTAGAGGAATACCCGTAGTGGCCAGTTGATTCAAGGCATTTACTTGCAGCATTTTGGCATTGGCGGCATCGACTTTTGCACGAGTCAAAGCCCAATCGAAATCCAGTTTTAAACCCATGGCAACGCCGCCAAACATGTCGTTGTACTCATCGAAGTGGTAGGGATTATCGGTGTCATCTCGCGTTGGTGTCCAGGAGTGTTCGAACGTACCCGCAACAAACAGAACGGGCAGGGCGCTTAGTTTTTCTGCTCGACGCAGAGAGGCCGCTGCCTTCTTTCCATGATCAAGTTGTTCCCACTCTGGTCGATGTTCACGCGCGAATTGCTGCAATTCCTCAAGACTGGCAAGCGTCTCCGAACGATCCGGTTTGGGGATGCTGGTTTCTTTCAATGTGAGATTTACTTCGTCTGAAAGTCCCATGGTATGTTTGAGCGCGGCAAGAGCAAGCACCTCACCTTGTTTAGCCATAAGAAGATATTTTTGAATCTCGGTCTGGCCGTATTCCAGCTTCATCAAATCGGCCTTGGTCACTTTGCCGCTGGCATTCTCGTACATCTCATTCGCTTTCACCTGTGCCTCATCGAGAATTTTCTTCGCATCGTCCAGATGTGGTGAAATGGTTTTGGCGTAGAGGTGAGAATAATAAAACTTGTTTACTTCGACTTTGACGTGATTTTGTGTTTCACGCAGCCTGGCTTGTTCGACTTTCAAGCGTTCTTCAGCGGCGTTTTCGCCTGCCTCGAGACGGCCAAAAGTATATACCGGCATCGCCAGCAAAGCTTCAAGATGAGTTGACGGTCCCCATGAGCCGAGATCAAATTTTCGGTCAACAGTCTGTTGCAAAGCGCTGCCTTGTACAGTAAACATGGGTGCAACCCAGGTCAGTACATTCAGTTTGGGATAGTAGTTCGCCTGAACTTCTTTCAGCCGCGCGCGATACTCTTCGATGTTTGCAGAAGCCTCTTGCACGGAGGCGCTTTTTTGCAGCGCAATCTCAATACATTGCTCCAGCGTTAAATCTGTATACGTGGAATCTGCGTAGGCAGGAAATACGAAAGCAAGTAGTGCAGCCGAATAACAAAGACGTCTATACATGATAGTCTATTTATTCAGTTCCTTGAACTTGTCTTGTATACGCTTGTTCAATCCGTTAACGCCATCTTTGGCGATGATACGGCCGAACTGATTCTGATAGTCTTTAACCATAGAATCCCCATCGAAGGTAATATCAGTAATACGCCACTTACCATCTATCTGTGCTAACTGATAACCAATTTCCATTTCGAGGTCTTCCGAAGGGAGATAAGTGTCCTGGATAACGACAGCCACTTTTCCTTTCATCTGCGCTTCCCGATATTTGTATTTGGCTTCCTTGTAAAATTTACCCGACTGCGGATAGGCGACAATACGAATTAGTGCAGTCAGATCGCGCTGAAAGGCGCTCATTTGTTCGCTGCTAAATTTCTTGCTGTGCGGGGCGACAGTTTCGGCGGTAATAGTTTGGTAATCGATAAAGTCGTCTATGCGTTTATAGCTGGCTTCATCCTTTTCTTTGGAGGCCTTCATGGCATCGACAAAGCCTTCAGTCCGACTTTTAGGGTCGTTTGCCCATGCAGACAGAGGTGCAATGAGAGCCGCTAATACGAATAAAACGAACATTCTTTTCATGAGTTCCTCATGCAGGTTGAGTTTCAGCGTCGTCATGTGCCTGAGCAATAGCCAGTCGTTGGACAGGTTTCCAGGACAACAAGGACGGAAGTATAAATATCGAAACAACCAGATTGACCAGCAAGCCTATGGTACCAATTTGCGCCAGGGAGTTTAGTCCCGCATGTCCTGTCAGGAGCAATGCGCCAAGGCCTAATCCGGAGGTTACGATAGAACCCAGTATAGCCATACCGGTTTCGCCGATTATTGATCGCAGATCATGGCCGTCTACTGCACGGCCTACCATGTGTACACCGCTATCCACGCTCACGCCAAGTAATACAGGAATCATTGCCAGGTTGATGTAATTCAACTCCAGATCGAACACCGCCATGATACCAAATGTGATGGTAAGGGTGAAAATTGCCGGTACCAGGGCCAGTAGTGCTAGGTAATGATTGCGTAAAAATATCCACAGAATGAGAAACACCATAATAGAGCAAAAAGCCAATACCTTTGGTGATTCCTCAAATACCAGTGTCAGGATATCTGCCAATATCATAGGTTCACCCGCAATTACCATGCGTTCACCATCACTCTGTTTCGCAGCGCGAAGTTCACGCGCAAGTTCTCTGACAGCTTCTCCATCGGTTTGTTTTACGGCGGGGAATAGCATTAGTATTCCGTCATCGGGCTCCTGTCCGTCGCGGGTTCCAAATAACAGTTTGGTTTCCCGTGGGAGGTTGTCAAAGCCAAATGGCGGTATCTTGAGCATACGCTTGAGATTATTAAAACTCTCAACATCGTCTTCTGGCACCCACGCCGGGTTAACCTTGTCTACTAGCTTTTCGATTTTCTGCAGCGTATGTTGTTTTAGATCTTGATTGTCTGGTACAAGATCGGAAGAGGTCAGCACGAAATCGAGTCCCGAACGAAATTCCGGATTTTCCATTCCGGCTTGTAATTGCTGTGCAATGAAGCGTTCTTCATCTCGGTTTTTGGTCAAGGCCAGCATCGGGGCCTGAGAGTAGCCGAGCAATTCGTTGACTTCGGCATTCAGTTTGAAAGAGCGTAGTTCGGTATTACCAAGCGACTCGAAGTCATAGTTAAAGCGCATGTCATTGGAGGCGTAGGACATGGCCGCCCAAATTGCGATGCCGGAAAACAACAACAGACCGGAACGTCGCTCGATAAAGCCAGAAAAGCGTCCAAGGGATTTTTCGTCATTAATTTTTACCTTTATATCCCAGGTGAAACGCAAAGCTAGTCCAAGCAGGGCCGGCATACAGATTAAATAGAAGAATGTAACGAGTATCATGCCCGCGGCGGCTATCATGCCGAATTCAAAAAAGGCACGAAATTCTGAGAAACCCAAACCGACAAAGGTGACGAAGGTGGTCAGTGCAGCCACGCCTACCGATTTACCCGTCCGTGAGAATGTCCTTATGACCGATGTGTCGAGGTCCGTTCCGCGTCGCTGTTCGTCGATAAATCGACTGAGCAGATGTATCCCATGATCTATCCCCAATCCGAGCAATATCACGCCGATAAACGCAGAAAGAATGTTCAACTGCCCGAAAACGATTTCAGCAAAGGCAAACGTTGCAAAAAGGCCGAGTAGCAAAGGCACGACAATCAGCACAAGTGCTTCGAGACGTTTGAAATGAAGTAAAAGATATCCGAATACCAGCACTAGAGCGACGACGGACACCAGACCGAGATCGTCCTGCATCAGCTTCTGCGTATCGATTTTCTTTTGGTAACCGCCGGTGAACTCCACTTTCAGCTCAGCGCCATATTCAGTGAGATTCATTTCGTCCAGAACCTGATGGACTTGTTGGGTGACTTGTTGGGTGAACAGCAGATTCGTCGAGGCCTGCTTGGGTTTGATAAATATTGCTAACAGGGTTTTATCTTTATTGAAGTAATACGGCTCATCGGCATGCTGGGCGGCCATCCAGGACGAGCTGTTGCGTGAATATTTTTCTTCGAGGTCCTTGAATTCCAGCGATGGAGCAGGTGCGTTCTCCAGATCAATATACATTGGATTACGCTTGTTCTTTTCCCACTTCCAGCGGTCTTTCAGTTGTTTGTATACGTAATCAAGGTCGCCCTGTTCCAGGTAGTAAAACACCCGATCCTGATAGAACTCCACAGGTCGACGATAATCGACGAAGCTGACGGTATCGAGAGGTTCAATGAGTTTAGATGCGTCATCCGCAAAACGACGCATTTGATCAGGTGAACTACCGCTAACCGCCAGGATCACATAACCCAAGCCGCCGAAGCGTTCCTTGACTCGATCCAGATCTTGTACGCTTTCAAAACTCTCTGGTAACAAGGCTGCCAGGTCGGCATCCAGTTTGATCTGTTTGGCGACTAACGCAGAAATCAGACCGACCAGAATAAATACAAGCGTGAAAAGAAACGGACGTTTAAAAATAAATAAGGGTATTGCGCGCATATCTCGTCAATAGAAAACGCCGATTGTCGGTTCATACACTGCGTGTACCACAACCGGTTGAAAAGTAAGTTCTATCCTTCAGATAGCTATTGAGATGCTAGCTCAACTGAGGTGCCCGAGCTAGTTCATACAATAACTGTACCGGCTATGTCGCTGTTTGCCTGCTAAATTAAAATGCAGGCAAAACGTCGCTTCCCGAATCCAAGTTATCGTGTATCGAAAAGGCGCTCAGCTAACGGATATTGCTGATATGAAGCGTTCCTGTCTCTTGTTCGGTACACAATAATCCCGCACCAGACCCACCCATGCCACCAAAACCTTTTTGCTTTGTACAAGCGATGGTCTGAGCAAGTTCATTCGGTTGGACCGTACAGCCGGACATGATAACCAAACTAAAAAAAAGGAACAATAAGGAATTGAATTTCATGAGAAACTTCCCCCCGCGTAATATATGGTTATTATTATTTATTGTTGTAGTGTTTTATAAGGAAAATAGTCCAGGAAAAGTGGATTGTCAAAATGACAACGTGTTTCCAAAGCCATTCCAGGGATCAATCTGCAACATACCTGGTGCTCGCTTTAGTCTACGTGAAGAATATAAAATCAGTTCGTGCAGGCGAAGCGCGTCAACTTGTTTTATCCGTCACGCCAGCCTGTTCGAAGGTGGCCATTTGATGATGTAAAGCGCAAGCGAGGCGTATTATTGGTACTGCTACTGCGGCGCCGCTTCCTTCACCCAGACGCATACCAAAGCTTAGTAAGGGATTGGCGTTTAAAGATTTCATCATCAGTCGATGACCCGGTTCGGCCGATGCATGTGCAAAGAAGAACCAATCCGAGACATTGTCGCATATGCGTGTAGCACACAGGGCCGCTGCACTTGCTATAAAACCGTCAATCAATACGGGAACGCGGTTTTGCGCACAAAAGATGTAGGCGCCACAAATGGCGGCGATCTCAAATCCACCCAGACAACGCAAGACGTCTAGTGCATTCCCCGTTGACGATTGATGAAGTGCTAGCGCCGAGTCGAGCACAGAAATTTTGTGCGCAAGCCCTTTTTCGTCGAGACCGGTACCAGGACCGGCCATCTCTTTCGCCGATTTATTCAATAATGCACACGCGATCGCCGTAGCGGCACTGGTATTGGCGATGCCCATTTCACCGGCAATAAATAATTGCGCGCCTGTTGCCAATGCATTTTTCGCTGCCTCACGGCCAATCTCTATCGCTTGCGCCAGTTGTTCTGATGTCATTGCGGGCTGCTGCGAAAAGTCTTTGGTCGATGGGGCAATGCGTCTGTCAATTACGCCATCGAGTGGACCTGGATCTACGATAGTGCCGAGATTGACCACCTTTAGCGTGGCATTGAGTTCGCGTGCCAAAACACAAATTGCCGCGCCACCACGTGCGAAATTCTTTATCATTTCAGTGGTGACAATTTGCGGAAAAGCCGAAACGCCTTGCGCCGCTATCCCATGATCAGCGGCGAAGATAGTGATGTGTACGTTATCAACTTGGGGTTGTATATTCGCCTGCATTGCGGCCAGGTTTACGGCGAGAGTTTCAAGTACTCCCAGTGAACCTGGTGGTTTGGTGAGTTGTTGTTGACGGGCTAATGCGCTATTTCGAGCGTCGTGGTTCAGTCTTGCGGCAGCATTGTATATCCAGTCAATATTCATATGATTTCTCATTTCACTCTGTTTGATACAACAAACTCATTATCAGTTTACACATATTACACATGAAAGCGTTCAGTGAAGGTAATCAAGTTAGAATGGCGAAAGTCATAGACTGACCTGCGTCATGCTTAGTAGCTCGCTAATTTTTTCCATATCGAGATGTTGTTCGACCATATCTGCCAGACGCTGGACATCAGATTCGCGACGCTGTTGATAGTCGAATACCGGTGCATCGACATAAGTTGCCCAGCGGAGCAAAGATGCACAGGCCTGAGGCTCATCAAAAAGACCGTGGAGATAAGTACCCAAAATCTGATTATCTGAAGAAACAGCGCCATCGTTATGGGTGTCGAGTATGGCTGCAGGATAGTCCAATGCCGGGCCGACACTTAGGCCTGCATGAATTTCATAGCCACGAACGGGCGCCATGGAAAAAGCCAGATGTCCTGAGACATTACGCAATTGTTTTTCCGGCTGCAAACATGTTTCCATATCGAAAAATCCCAATCCTTCCATGCTGCTGGTTGGGCCCTCAATCGCGTGTGGATCATGAATGAATTTACCCAACATTTGAAATCCGCCACAGATACCGATGAGTTTTCCACCGTAGCGAAGATGGCGTTGGATTGCCTGGTCCCACCCCTGTTCTCGTAACCATAACAAGTCATCGATTACTGATTTGCTTCCAGGCAAAATAATCAAATCCGCCTCTGGAAGTTTTCGTCCTGGACCAATAATTTGCACGTCCAGATCATCGCGTAAACGTAAGGCATCAATGTCGGTGTGATTGCTGATTCGTGGTAACACCGGTACCACGATACGAAATTTTTTACTGCCGTGCGAAGTTTGTTGCGGCAAGGGCAGGGCATCTTCGGCTTCGAGAAAAAAGTCCTGTAGATACGGCAGAACACCAAGCACAGGTTTGCCGGTTTTCTGTTCCAACCAGTCTAGCCCGCTTTGCAACAAAGCAATATCTCCGCGGAAACGATTGATTACAAATCCCTTGATACGGTTTTGTTCTGATTGACTAAGCAATGCCAGAGTGCCAACAATATGCGCGAACACGCCACCGCGATCGATATCGGCGATAAGGATTACCGGACAGTCGATACGTTCAGCAAAACCCATATTGGCAATATCATTGTCGCGCAAATTGATTTCTGCTGGTGAACCCGCACCTTCAATAATGATGGCCTGGTATTGTTGTGCTAATCGTCGGTGTGACGACAGGGCGGCATCAATTGCCACTTTTTTGTAATCGTGATAGTCACACGCATCCTGCTTGCCTATCGCTTTACCGTGAATGATTACCTGTGCCGTTTTATCAGACGAGGGTTTTAACAAAATCGGATTCATATCGGTGTGAGGTGCAAGACCGCAGGCATAGGCTTGCACAGCTTGTGCGCGACCTATCTCTCCACCGTCTTCGGTAACCGCACTATTGAGCGCCATGTTCTGTGGTTTGAATGGCGCAACACGTAGGCCCTGACGATAAAAAATGCGGCACAACGCGGTAACCAACGTACTCTTACCTGCGTCGGAAGTAGTGCCTTGTACCATGATCGATACGGCCTGCGACAAAACGACCTCCCGGTAATTTGCAAGTGTGGGCGCGGGACTATAGCTTTGCGTCGACGAGCAGGTCAAGCGCCTAGATTGCCCTTGACGGAGCAGGGGCAGGGGAGTAACCTTCCAGCCTTAATCGAATCCATAAAACGTTCAGGTGCTTCTCGGTGAAAACCGAAAAGTGAAACGGGAAGCTGGTGTAAATCCAGCACTGCCCCCGCAACGGTAAATGAGTTCACGGATTTGCGAATGCCACTGTCACTAGATGGGAAGGCGCAAATCTTGACGATGCTCACGCATAGTCGACTCATGAGTCCGGAGACCGGCCTGTAACGCTTGTTGATCGTATCGCGGTGGGCGATGCAGATGATATGTATCCTATATACTATTGTCCTCCCCACCTGGTTTACATTGCGTTGTTAGGTAATCCGGTGCCTGGGAAAATTTTCATACCACTGAGTTTCTTTTGCGTAGTCGCGTTTGCGGCACAACATGCCGCGCATGCAGAACTCGTAGTCGAGATTACAGATGGTATCTCAGCTATTCCCGCGGAGCCGGGTGATGTCGATCAGCAGATGAATGCCGGATTCGTACACATTATTGACGAACAGACTATCCGCGACAATCAGCTCAATCTTGCCCAAATACTCGCCAGCGATTCCAGCATTAAAGTTCGTCAACTCAGTGGATTTGGCAGTTATTCTCAGCTTTCCATACGCGGAAAATCCGCAGATCAGGTAATGATTTACCTTGATGGACTGTTACTAAACAATGCGTCTGGTGGCAGCGTCGATTTAAGTCAGATACCATCGTCGATGATTGCACGCATAGAAGTATATAAAGACGTGGTGCCGGTAGAGTTTGGGCAAGCGGCGAACGGCGGGGCAATCAACATTATTACGCACCGCGCCAGTCAACTGAGTCGTGCTGAACTGGGGTTGGGCGCGGGCTCTTTCGATACGCACAAGGCAGATTTCACTTACGGTGGAAATCACGATAAATGGCGTTATGTGTTGAGCGGCGCCTATATGGAATCAGAGAATAATTTTCCCTATCGCCATGCCAATGGTTCGCCGAAAAATCCTGAGGACGACTATCTTACCCATCGAAACAATAATCAGTTTCACCAGCAGAGCCTGATGGGAAAGGCGGCCTATCGGCTCAGCGAAAAGCGCGTTGTTCACTATCACGGCGAGATTTCCGGAAAAAATAATCATATTCCCAGCATCAGCAATAGCGCGGACGTAGACACCAATCTGAATTGGAATAATCGGTTCCTGCAAATAGCCTATCAGGATGACGGGGAAAGCGTCGAAAACGTCGAATTCAAACTCAGTGGCAAGAGTGGTTACAAAAACACGCTTTACGACGACAGTGAGCGCAGTATCGGCTTAACGCCAACACGGCTCTCAGAAGATATCAATCTCTGGGAAAGCGCGGCGTTCTTCAAATTCAAACAACCCGGGTATCAAATACTGAATAGGACGGAACTGCGTCATGAGCGCCTGGAACTGAACGATGCGTTTGATTTGTATGCACACAAGTTGAACAAGAGAACAACGTTTGCAAATGCCCTGCAATTGCCAGTTCGTTTTTTTAATGGAAATTGGGTGGTCACGCCGAGTATGCGTATATTTCTGGTCACTGACGATTTTTCCGGTAATACCAACACGGAAAGTGAAAATACCGGAAGACTGAAAAAGCGATTTCAGACCCTGACCGCTCAGATTGGTACACGCCTTCGTTATTCCAATAACCTGGTGTTTAAAGCAAATGCCGGACAGTACTTTCGATTGCCTAATTATGTTGAATTGTTTGGTACCCGTGGTTATATCGGTTCCAATGAAAGTCTACAGCCAGAAGAAGGAATTAATTTCGATGCGGGATATGAATATTCCAAATCTACGAAATCAGAGATTTTGACGCAATTTGTCTGGAACGTATCCTTATATCATTCCATTATTAGCAATGAAATCGTCTATACATTTAATTCTCAAGAAATAGGCATGCCCTCAAACAACTGGTCTTCAAGCGTAAGCGGAATTGAACACCGTTTAGCCTTGGGGCTGTTTTATGATGCTGAACTGTCCTCCAGCACTACCGTGCAATTGCCGATTAACCGTACCGATGCTAAAGAATGGAAACTGTTGCCAGGCCGTTCCTGGCTTATGCAAACCACACGTATGTCATATAACGCATTGCGGTATCAACTGTTTGCCGAGCATGTGTGGGAGTCCTCATACTACATCGACAGTGAACAACGCCTTGCCAGCGGCGTGAAGGCCTTTTTGAATGCAGGGGTCGATGCAAACTACCGCGCACTAAAGCTCAGTTTTGAAATCAATAATATTTTTAATCGTCCTTACAAAGACTACTTCTTCCAGGTAGCTCCGGGGCGTTATGCACTTTTGTCTGTTAAATATCGTTATCAATAGGGGAGTATCAATGAAGTTGAACATGTCGTATCGTTTTCTGGCCATCACCAGTCTATTGTCCGCTGGGGTGATGAGCAGCGCCTGCTTTCATGACGAAGAAGAAGCCCCGTTAACGCCGTCAAAACATTATGCCGCAATCAGTACTCGCGCGGCAGATTACAGCTCTGGCGATATTAGTCTCATCTCGTTTACCGATTACAGTCTGGACAATAAGAACTATCCAAGTGCTTCGGATACCGTAGTGTCCACGCATGGCGAGTATGTCTATCGTATCGGTCGTTTTCAGCAGGACAATATCACCAAGTTTTCGATTTTGGACAGAAACAAGATTGTGTGGCAATACTCCGCCAATGGTCAGAACGAAGAAGAGAGTAACCCATATAAGATGGTATTCAAGAACGATGATGTCGCTTACGTCATTCGCTATGGTCAGCCAACCATCTGGATAGTCGATCCCAATGCCGCAACCTTTACGGACTTCAAAACCGGTGAAATTGATATCAGCGCCTATGGTGGCACAGACGGAATACCAGAAGTCGCAGATGCATTGATTATCAATGACAAGCTATATTTAATTATGCAAAACCTCGACAGAGACAATGTCTGGAAGCCAGGTCAGGCCTATCTCGCAGTATTTGATACAACTGACAACAGCGAAGTCCAGACAAATGACAATGTAGACACGCCGAACGGTGTTGCGCTGAGCGTAGCCAATCCGAGTAAGATGGCCTATAGCTCTGCCAATAACACCATCTATATTGTCGCGACAGGTGGCTATCTGGAAGATTATTCACCAGACTATACCGGTGGTATCGAAAGCGTAAGCCTGAGCGATTATAGCCATCAAGTGGTCATCGATGATGGAGATGCGACCGCGCATCCTTATGGACAGCTAAAAGGATTGGCGGTCTTGAATGACACACGCGCCTACTTTGTTGGTGGACGCGCATGGAATGACAGCGTCGTCCAGGAATTCAATCCGAGCACAGGCGAAGTGGTTGAGACGCCGTTGATAGCAGAAAAAGACATCACCGATATCGAAATCGCGCCGACTGGTGATTTGTGGGTGGGCAACGCCACTGAATCCGGTATCACAATTTTTGACACCGTAGACAATAGCATAAAGGAAGCCTTGATTAGCACAGAACTGGTGCCTATCGATATTGAATTTATTTCCTTTGATACAGTGAGATAGTTAACACAATACATTGCTCTGGGACTGCCGAAAGGCAGTCCCGGTTACTAAGGGAATAGCACTTATTCGTACCTACGTCGCTCCGAATAAAGTAATGATATTGGCTGTGTTGGTAATGCTCAGCTGTGTTAGTTTTGTCGTTTCATTATTTATCGGCAGTAGTACGATTCCGCCGTCGCAGGTGTTCGACGTCTTGATGTATCAGGGCACCGAAGTCAATCAAACCCTGGTCATGGAATTGCGTTTTCCTCGCTCAATGATGGCCTTCACCACTGGTGCCTTACTGGCGATGGCTGGCGTTCTCATGCAGGTGTTGTTGCGTAATCCTTTGGCTGATCCCTATGTGTTAGGCATTTCGGGCGGCGCCTCAATCGCGGCGTTATTTGCGATGCTTATTGGTTTGCCGTCGGTCTTGATTACTGGAAGCGCCTTTGTCGGTGCGCTTGGCGCGATCTTCGCGGTATTTGTTCTCGCTCGAGGTAGAGGCGACTGGACGGTCAATCGCTTGCTATTAACCGGCGTGGTTTTGGCGTCAGGTTGGTTTGCCCTCATCAGTTTTCTATTAGTCATTTCACCGCCTGACAAAGTACACGGCATGTTGTTCTGGCTTATGGGAGACCTCAGCTATGATCGGCCTGTACTTCCTGGTTTGATCATCATGGTATTAGGAATCTTTGTTTTAATGCCGCTGGCGCCTCAACTCAATATCATGATTTGGGGAGATCGACAGGCTACCAGTCTCGGCGTAGATATTCGCGTGTTGCGTTTGGCGATATTTTTTATTGCCTCATTGTTGACAGCAGGTGCAGTTTCACTGGCTGGAGGAATTGGGTTTGTCGGACTCGTCGTACCGCATTTCGTGCGTCTGCTGGTAGGCAACGATCATCGCGTACTGATTCCTGCAAGTGCTTTGGCTGGGGCGAGTCTGCTCATTATCGCTGATGTGGTTGCACGGGTTGTTATGGCGCCTACGCAAATACCGGTAGGTGTATTGACAGCCATGCTCGGTGTACCACTGTTTCTCTATTTGTTGCGCCGGAGCGCATAACATGAGTATCGACGTTCGCGATTTGACGCTACAGATTGGTGAGAAAACCGTGTGTAGAAATTTGTCGCTGACCTTTAGTCACGGTGAGCGTTGGGCAATATTGGGTGTCAATGGGGTAGGGAAATCGACGCTTTTACATGCCTTGATCGATACGCAGGCGGAAAGCGCCAGCCATATTTTTATCGATGGACTTTGCCTCTCCGACTATAAGGCTCATCGCCGAACTCTGGCACAAAAAACAGGCCTGTTACTTCAGGAATACAGCTATAGTTTTCCGTGTACCGTTCTGGAAGCGGTCATGATAGGACGACATCCCTATAACACCAGTTGGGTTGGTGATAGCAAGGAAGACGAACATATTGCGCAAAACGCCTTGCGCCAAACAGGCATAGGGCATTTACGAAATCGCTATGTCGATACCTTGTCCGGTGGTGAAAAAAGGCGTATGAATCTGGCGACTCTGTTAACGCAGAGTCCCGACTATATGTTGCTCGATGAGCCGACGAATCACCTCGATTTACACGCTCAGGTAGAAATGCTGGAGTTGATCACTACCATTTCAACGGATGCGAATCAGGCCGCAATTATGGTTATGCACGACGCCAATCTCGCCAGGCGTTATTGTGACAAAGCATTAATGCTTTTTGGGGAAGGAAAATGTTTGGCAGGTGATGTTTCCGAGATTATACAGGCTGAACAATTGCAACAGCTTTATGGCTGTGAGATTCACACCTATGAAGTACAAGGCCGACAAGTGTTTTTGCCAATATGAAATTCACGCTACTGTTAATAGCCATTTTGATCAGTTTGCCGACGACTTTACTGGCGGAGATAGTTGTTACCGATGATGCGGGGACTGTGCTTACATTGGATAAGACGGCGACACGAGTGGTTAGTTTATCCCCCGGCCTTACCGAAATGCTATTTGCGGCCGGTGGCGGCGAATACATAAAAGGCGTGGTCAGTTATAGTGATTACCCAGAGGAAGCCAAAGCGCTACCGCAAGTAGGTGGCTATAATAACATCGACATTGAAACCATCGTCAGCATGAAGCCAGATCTTGTCGTGTCGTGGAAAAGTGGCAATCCGCCACTGCAAATCAGCAAGCTACAGTCGCTCGGTTTGAATGTTTTTATCAGTGAGATGCGAGAATTCGACGATATCCCTCGTACGCTTACACAACTCGGAACGATAATGGGAACTGAAAGCCATGCCCTAAAAGCGGCGAAGGAGTTCACTACCCAATTGAATGCCTTGCGCGCGCAATACAATCCTGAAAATACGCAGCCAAAATCCGTCTATATACAAATATGGAATGATCCCTTAATGTCGATTAATGGCGATCACCTAATTTCACGTATAGTGGGATTGTGTAATGGCAAAAACATTTTTCAAAATGTGCAGACGGTCACGATTACGCTTGACGCCGAAACGATTATTAAGGAAAACCCGGACGCCATAATTGCCACCAGAGAGGGCGAGCAAGGAGAACAATGGTTGTCACGCTGGCGTGGCTGGCCGTTTCTAAAAGCGGTTAAACAAGGGGAGCTGTATATGGCAAACCCAGATCACCTGGTGCGGCATACGCCACGTATCATTAACGGTATTAAACAGGTCTGCGGAATGTTACAAGCAGCGCATTAGTACGAGGACGTGTTTCCTATAACTCCACGCCTTTTTGCGCTTTGATGCCAGCCTTATAGGCATGTTTGATTTCACGCATTTCAGTTACGGTATCGGCGACTTCGATCAGACCTTCGGGCGCACCGCGACCGGTTAATACTACGTGTTGCATTACCGGTCGTGCCTGTAAGACCTGAATGACTTCATCTAGCGGTACATAGTGCATCTTAAGCACAATATTCATTTCATCAAGTATGACCAGATCATATTCTGGATCTTGCAACATGCTTACGGCCTTATCCCAAGCCTTACGCGCTGTTGCGACATCTCGTTCGCGATTCTGTGTTTCCCAGGTATAGCCTTCGCCCATCACGTTGTAATCGACTTCGGGGAAACGACGGAAAAAGCTTTCTTCACCGGTAGAGAAAGATCCTTTGATAAACTGCACCACGCCGACACGCATGTCATGTCCCAGTGCCCGTGCAACCATGCCAAAGGCCGAGCTACTTTTGCCCTTGCCATTACCCGTATGCACGATGATGATGCCACGCTCGTCCTGCGCACGTGCGATCCCCGCGTCGACAACTTCTTTACGACGAACCATACGATCTTTGTGGCGTTGATTCAGGCCTGAGTCACTCATGCAAACCTCCAGGTAAAACGAAAGACGAACGGTGAGGGTGCATGTTACTGGGTTTAAACAGGGCTTACAAGCGACAGCTGTTGTAAGTCGAAAACTAAACGGGGAGTGCAGAACCCTCCCCGTTAGAGGTAAACCACAGAGCAAAAAGAGAATACATTTTACAGGTCAATATGGTCGCCTTTTATCGCAGCGAGTACATTGATTTCGCCGTTTAAATCGTTGACGATTTTGTTGTCATGTACCGATGTTGGAGCGCTCAACAATGCGATCAAAGTCGGATCTTTTGCGCGTTTTGTGTCGGTATTTCTGCTTGCAACGGTAATTCCGGGCCCCTTAGTTTTCCCGGTCGCCGTTGCAATATTATCTTGATATGCGTATTCAATTTCCGCGACGCTTACAAGACCAGCGACGGTAATTGAATAGATACCAGGGGTACAGCCATCTAAACTGGCATCCCACTTTATCCCAAGTGTCTTAGATCCATTTTCCAGGCCATATGAAATCAGGTGGCTCGGTGCGGCAGATATTAATTCGATGTTTTGAGTATTAAGGGACAAAACCCAATTACCAGGATTGTTCTTCCAGGTATGTTCACCCAATTGGTAGGTAAATTTCGTAGTATCAGTAGCAGGATCATATAGAACGTCAATTAGCGATACAGAATGTGCGGATGACGATGGGTATTTTGTGTCCTCGATGGGAGATGCAACTACACTTTTGAGAAGAAGAAGTGCTAAGAAAACGAAGCCGACTACCGAGCGTATGATGCTAGCAATACAAATCATAAGCGAATACCTGAACTACAGTGCGACATCCGTTCCAGCAATTTGGGACAGCTCTCCATTTTAAATGTCAGGATATCCGTATGGGGAGTTAGCTGTGCTACTAATTCATTTCAAATTACATGAATTAAATGTGATCGACAACACATTCTTTGTAAACATCAATGAACATTGTGCTCAGTGAATTACGTTACATAAAATTACACAATGGATTTCGCCAATGATAGGTATTGTGCACAGGCGTTTAATGGAGATGGATAAGAATGGAAATAGAAAAAGGGGAGCGCAAGGCGCTCCCCAATCAATAGGCATAGTAGTTTTAGTGCCCCATGTTGTTTATCTGGTCGAAAATATCTTTCGCAATCAGTAACTGGTCACGAGTGAAGCTAAATTCATTAGCCACTAGATACTCGCCCCAGGCTAGCAGTACGGGTTGTAAAATGGCGTAATTGTTAGTCAAACCGTATCCAGCCATTTGGTTGAACTCCGTTGCCAACAACTGTTTCTTCAGTAAGTCGACTGCAATACTAGAGCGGTTTGATAACACATCGAAGGCCTCGACATATTCCAAACCGTCAGTAAACTGAAATGGTTCAACGAGATGATATGACTCGATCGCGAAGATATGATTTTTCAGGCTGATGGCATCTATCTGCGCACGACCCTTGCCTTTGATCGCAACACTTAATTGATGCTTCCAAAAGCCAATGGTGCGACCTTCACCTGGAAGACTAAATCCATCGCCATCTGGATCTTCTGTATTCAAGTCATTGAGAATGTCGCCTGTATTCAGATGAAAGCAGAAATTGACATCCGAAATATTAGCGTTTTGAACAGTAACAGAAACCGTCTTGCCTACGCAGGCGCTCATATAAGAGGCAAGTACCTCGTTAAAATCGTCAATAAAGGTATTGTCCTGAATGACTACGTTATAGTCACCGGCAAGTAGACCGTTGAAATGATAACTACCATTGGCATCGGTAAACGCGGTAGCGACAACATTTCCTGCTGCATCGACCAGTTCAACGGTAACATTGGCGAGTAAAGGCTCATCGGCGTCTAGATAGGAGCTGAAATTTGCATCGACATAGACACTGCCATCTATCGAATAGGTATCGGCACTGATGATAGTATCACCTGGGCCTTGAGTGGTACCTATAGCATAGTAGGTTCCGCCCTTGACCGAGTAGTCAATATCGGCAACGCCTACTTGTCCGGCAACCGTAATTGAATAGAGTGCAGTGGTTCCCTTGTCCTGTCCTGCATCCCATTTTATGCCCACTACGCCTGTTGTAGGGTCAAGGCCATAGGAAATCAAATTATCAGGAGACACTGATACCAGCACAACGTCGTCTAGATTGACAGCCAACACCCAATGGCTGAGATCTTTCTCCCATGACTGAGCCGTCATTTGATAAGTAAATGTCGTGGTATCGCTAACGGGATCATAGACGACATCCACAAGTGATGCAGACCAGCCAACCTGTGAAATATCTCGTTCTTCAAAGCTGGGTGCCGCTGAAACATTCAACGAAATAAAATATATGAAGAAAAACAACGCTACTGCAAATCGTGATACGGTAGGATACAACTTCATAAAGAATACCTGAACTGTACTGCAGCTTCCGTTCTGGCATTTAAGATACAGCTCTCCATATTAAATATCAGGATTTCCGTATGGGGAGTTAGCTGCGTGATGACGTGAGCTAAGTTACCCCAAGATTGTGTGAACTACAACACGATATTTGTAAACATGCATAAATGAAAAAATGAATTTGTAACAGACTATATGGCAGATTGAATTATCAATGGAGCGCCGGTTTCATGTTTAGCTTGCGAACGAAGAGGTAAGTTTTTACCGCCATCGAATGATTATTTTCTATTATTTTGAAACCCTTTCAAAAGTTATAAATTGCTTTGCGTCGCTAGTCGTTTTGTTCTACAGAAGCAGGACTTAGAAAGTCTGGGCTGTCGTCCAACGTCATGCCATTTTTCTTGTGTAACGTATGACGCGGGAAAAAGTGCCCCATATCATTGATAATTATTTTCGCCACATTGAGGCTTAGTGATATGCTGCCTGACCATAATATGTTGAACAAACAAAGACATTAAAGTAATTAATTAGGTGTTATGGCTAACTTATTGAGATAGGGGGCTATATGAGAATTTTGCTGAGTCTTTTGCTTAGTGGTCTGAGTTCATCTGTACTGGCTTCCGAAGTTTCGGTGCCGCATGCGTTTGAGAAGAATGCACCGGCAGTCGCTGATGAGGTCAATGAAAATTTCAATGCGCTAGCTGAGGGAATTAATGACAACAACAGTCGCCTGGGTGGTGTCGAAGCCCGCGCCACTGAGAATCAGGCGGCAACAGTAAATAACCAACAGGGTATTACGGCGAATAAACAAAACATTCAGAAGAATACCGATGCTATAGCTAACAATAAAGCAGACATCAATGCGCAGAATGCAAAAATTGATGCCTTGGGAATTGATCCTTTAGGTGCCAGTCTTTCACGTCAGTTAACAGGTCTGGTCGCCGTGTTTTCTAATGGAGTTGATGTAACCGGTGATGACAATACCTTATTTCTTCAAGAACTCAACGTCGGTGACAGCATAAAGATCGCCGATCATATTGCTAAGGTAGTCGCGCTTAGTACCAATAAGCTGCTGACTATCGATCCACCACATCCCTCAGGTGCAGTGAACGCCAATGCCTATACCGATGAAAATTTGCTTACACTGAGAAACAGTGCGGATGCGACCAAGTTAATCGTCGATAAGTCTGGGGCGATGATGCGACGGATTGCATATGCAAGAGGTGAGCTATCAGACGGACTGGATAGCGGACAGATTCCAGGACGACTTCTAACTTTTAAAAAGCAGTTTGATAAGGATACTAGTGTTGTTCGTATAGGTTACTCTGATAGTTTTCGAGTGTACGGTCACGGAAAAGCCTGTCAATGGGAGTTGCGTGTAAACGGTGTGTCATGTCCGGGCGCACCGCTGCACTATGCATTGCATGTTTCCAATAGTGCCGGAGATATCAGTAACCATCATCGGCAGGGTTCAGTTTTTGGTTATTGCGAAGGACTGGATGCCGGCGTACATGAAATTCAGGTGTGGGTTGGGCAAGCACCTGGTTATAGCGGATCAGATTGTGCGACAGGTTGGAACACCACCTGGACGCTTGAAGCCGAAGAGGTTTTGAAATAACACACGGTAACGCAGCGTCGATGTCCTTCGTTTTGGACATCGACCGGTGTGCTGCTATTTTTCCTTCTTGTGCTCACCAGAAAGCACCTATTCATCATTTCAGCTTCCATTAGAGGCCACTAGAACATAGCAGTCAATCTGAGCCAGTCTAATGCTAAAAGGCGATATGGTACAGACTGGGAAACGGTTTTTCGCCGTCGAAAAGCATAACCAGAATTTATGCTTGAATATGACAACCCGTTTCACGATGATGTTCTCATAAATCAAAGACAAGTAACGCGTTTTCATACGCAAAGGAGACAAGCATGTCAGCCCACGAAAAAATCAATTACGTCGAGTTTCCGGCAAAGGATCTTGAGAAGGCCAAGCAATTTTTTCACAATGTCTTTGGTTGGAAATTTGTCGATTACGGCAACGAATACACAGCCTTCTTCCAGGCAGGCCTGGACGGCGGTTTTTTTAAATCAGACAAAACCGTGTCGACCGAAAGTGGTAGCGCGCTCGTCGTGTTCTATTCTGAACAACTGGAAGACACGCAGGCCAAGATCTTCAATGCGGGTGGGAGCATAGTAACCCCTACGTTCTCTTTTCCCGGCGGTCGTCGTTTTCACTTTGCGGACCCCAATGGCAATGAGTATGCGGTATGGTCGGACAAGGCTTGAGGCGCTCAAGATGCATTTTCTGTTAGTGTTTCGATTGGAGGTAGGTTTTCGATGAAATCTGTTTTTATTGCCTTCTATCTACTTACCATTGCGTCGTTTGCCCTGGCTGATTCCACGTCACCTTATGTTGGACAGGAACAACGAGAGATCAAGGCCCTGTCTCCGCAAGAAGTCGAAGGCTATCTTACGGGTAAGGGCCTGGGCTATGCCAAGGCGGCCGAGTTGAATCACTACCCCGGACCTAAACATGTGCTGGAAATCGCACAAGATCTCGCACTTACCGAAATGCAAATTACACAAACCCAGGCAATCTTCGATGAAATGCAGACGAAGGCTGTCGATTTAGGCAAGCAACTCGTCGACAAAGAAAAGTCCTTGGACCAACTTTTCGCCAACGGCGCTATCGACGCAAAGCAACTAAATACATTGGTATCCGCAATCGGCGAGCTACAAGCAAAGATACGATATGTGCATTTACAGGCGCATTTAAAACAAAAGACCGTACTCAACCAACATCAGATTCATCGCTATGATCAGATTCGAGGATATGGTGCACAGGGGAGTGGACACGAGCATAGCCATTTCCATTAGAACTGAAATTTGTAGCAAACAGGCCAGTTATTTTCTAGTGTACTGAGCTTTACTCGGTAAGTTACATTCCAACAGGCGCTCCATTCTGAGTGCTTGCCTACGCATCTCTAGCCAAGGTCGTACAGAACAACGGCTTTGAAGACTATATGTTCTGGACCAACGGACCTGCGGCTCAATCCGTTAATTACCTGCATTTTCATTTAGGGGTGAACTGGTTCGGGAATTATCTTACAAATCCTTGGATAGCTGATAGTGAAGATGCGTTTATACCGGCTGGATTGAGTTACTTGTAGTTATACTACAGATTCGGTATAACCTTGACATCGTCGTTGAATATAGCCCCTACACAAAAGTGAAAGCCATGTATTACAAAATAAAATTCGTCGTAGTCTTTTTCTTTGTCGCCGTTCTTGGTTGTTTTCATTCCGAATCAGACACCGACCTACCGTCGACGAGCTTTCCCCAGAAATGGACTGACTATGCGTTCTCCGACTTTAGTTTGAGCGATGAATACGTCTACTGGGAAACCCGACTGGGAGAAGTCATTGGAGACGAATCAGGCCGGAATGAGCCGGATCTCGTACTGGGTTCTTTCGACCTGGCCACCTTCAACAACCTGAGTGACGTCCAAAAACTAGCCTTATCAAATGCGGATTCAGAAATCGGATTTGCGGCTCAATGTCTACCGGGATATTGCCCAGTCTACGGCGTCGCAATAAAAGGTGATACGGCGGTCGTGATTTCGACAAAGGAAGAGCTTTTAGCCTTCCTCGGAGAAATAGACTCAACTGCCGAGCTTGCAGTTTGGCTATGGGCAAATGAGTATTCCGCAAAATTCTACAAACTCACCGATGCAGGCTATGAAGTGATCGTGGCGTGGGATACACATTGCCAATTGAAAGGCGAAGACCTGGTATTTGTTGACAAAGCTGGCGTAATCACAAAACAACGGATGATTTCTACGGAGAGTTATGAATCGTGTGCATAGCCTACGACTGCCCATACTGAACTTCTCACTTGAATTCTCTCTACCAAAAGTTGCGTCCAAATCTGAGCAGACTTAGCTATTCACAAACATGAAAATTGATTTCCTCGTCAACCACCCACACTTCATCGAGACCTTGGCCCCGCCCATCACACAACACTGGCAGCCCATCGTGCACGATGAAACCCTGGACACCCGCAAGGCCAAACTCAGAACGCATATGAACGAACGCGATCTTCCCATCGCCTGGGTCGCGTACGAAGGATCAACAGTTTTCGGAACCGCTTCACTGCGTGTGAACGATCTCCCTGGATACGAACATCTTACTCCCTGGCTCGGTGGCGTATTCGTGTTACCACAATATCGAGGCAAGGGAATCGGTGCTGCACTTTGCACCGCTGTCGAACATCACGCCGCGAATGTTACCGGTATTTCACGCCTCTATCTGTTTACGCTAGATCTAGAATCTTGGTACCAACACATGGGCTGGCAAACGATGGAAACCTGTACCTGGTGTGATCAAGACGGCGTGATCATGCTCAAAGACCTGAACACACCCTCAAGCGGTTAAAATTCACCCAACACCCATCATTGAATAAACCCCCCATATAGGCGATAGTAGAACCCAGGCTAAAAACTACATCCAAAAACAGGGTCGTTTATGAGATACGGGTTACGCCAGTTGCTAGGGATAGTCGCTATTTGCGCCTACACCCATGCACACGCCGACCCACTCGATAACACCCGCGCAAACTGGCGCATCCAAACCGGCACCTACCTCCAATACGAACAAGCCCGCGAAGAAACTCTGCACGAACTACGCAACCACGGCCCCGGTTTTGGTCTGGTGGCACAGCTACAACGAAACGGCGCATCTAATACGCATACCTTGCGTTTCGATCTACCCATCGGGGTAACATTCGACCGCTATGCCATCCCCGCAATCAGTCTGCGCTATGGTCTGGTGGGTGAGGGCTATTGGCGCATCAATCACAAACTCGCGCTGGGTTATTTCGGTGGGATGACGGTGCGCAATCGATTGTTTCCCGAGTGGGATGATTCACATCTGTATTGGATGTCGGACTGGAGTGTCGGACCGGCGTGGTCGTTTACGCTGCCGCGCTACACACGTTATGAATCCTTCGGCCACCTGGCCATGTTGTCGTTTATCTCGCGCTCACCACAAAAGCGCACCAACAAACTCGATAGTGTCGTCACCCTCAAGGGATTTTTTCGGACACCACAAACCGGTTTGGCGCTGCAAACCCTACTCGATGTACAAATAGCCACCCTCGGTATACGCCGACGACCCGCTGCGAATCAACATTGGCTATGGGAATATCGCCTGGAATTTGCGCGCACCAGTGAGACGCTAAACTATGTCGAGGTGCGACATCAATTGGGAGGGCAATATGTTTTCTAACTGGCGTATCGTGCCCTTACTCTTGATGGCCTCATTGCAATTGGTCGCCTGTGTCGGCGAAGAGCCCTTAAAGCTGGCCTACAATAGTGACCCCGTGGTTTTGAGTGACGACTGGACCATCGACACACCTGAATCACAAAACATCGACGCCAATGCCATCGAACAAGTCTATCGTCGCTTTTTCTCCGACGATGAGTTTTACAACGGCATATCCTTGCTCGTGATTCGCAATGGCGTACTCGTGGCCGAAGGCTATGCGCGAGACTATCGCGACCGCACTGATTATGAAGCCATCCAATCGGCGACCAAGAGCGTGAGCTCGATGCTGACCGGTATCGCCCTCGACGAGGGAATTATCAGTTCCCTCGATCTGACATTGAACGACATCTACCCCGAAAAGTTTGATAGCAGCAGCGACAAACAATCCATCACCTTGCATCAATTGTTGACCATGTCCTCCGGCATCGACTTCGACAATAGTCGTTTTACCGTGGAATTCCTGGCCGACAAACCCAATGACACCATCCGCTACATCCTCAACAAACCGATGTACAACACACCGGGCGCAGAATTTTACTATCGCGATGCCGACCCGCATCTATTGAGTTATGCCATACAAAAACGCTCGGGCCAGACCTTGGCCGCCTACGCGCAAAGCAAATTATTTACACCGCTGAATATCACCAACTACCAATGGCTACACGATCACACCGGCATTACCTATGGTGCCTATGGCATCTATCTCACACCACGGGATTTCGCCAAGCTCGGGCAACTGATGTTACAACAAGGGCAGTGGAACGGCGTACAGATCATTCCCGCGACGTGGGTGAGCACGAGTACCCAAAAACAAATCGACAAGACCGACACCAACCCCGACACCAGGAATTTTGACTATGGTTACTACTGGTGGCTGATACCCAGCCTCAACGCCTACACCAGCTGGGGACACGGCGGTAATTTTACGGTGGTGGTACCGGATAAAAACCTGGTCGTGGTACTCACCAGTTATCCGTATTCCGGGCATGATGCAGGGACAGTGCTTGGGGAGTTGTTGCCGTTGGTGGAGATTTTGGTGGTGGGGGCGGGGTAGGTTGGTTGAATTTTGTGCAGGCAATTGAGTGAGATTCGACTTCAGTTCTCGATATAAACCTGTCTCAGAGGATTTGCATGTAAGTAGCGGCTTCGGGCTAGTATTTTTTAGGGGTTGAAGCATTCAATTCGACCTAGACCGAGTGGTTTGTTTGGCTTATATTTGGTTGGGTTTTGGGTGGACAGATCTAGACAGTTGAAGCCTAGATGTAGACATGAGATGACCAGATATAGGCATTTGGGATAGATGTAGGGATGCCGCAAATAAAGATGTTATAAGGCGAAAATAGGCCGTGCCGCGTAGAAAAGAATTGAAGGGAGTAGCATCAGGAATCGCTAGTAGCTTCTGCTCGCGCAACAACGATGTTGATGGTTACTGGGCAATGGGAGTCCTATATAAATTAACAAGAGACTCCGAAATGAATGAGTTTAATTTGGAACTTTTGTCTGGTAAATCCGTTCCAGAGTTTCAACATAGCAAACGCATTGCTGCTCCCTATACCGAATATTTGTTTCAACAACTTGGCAAGCGAGGCTTTGCTGAGCATCAAGTAGCAAAATTGGTAATTGCGGTGAGATTTAATGTCGCGCCAACAGCGACTCAGATTATGTTCAAAAGCACATGGGGAGAGCCATATGTATGCCGTGTAGCAATTACCGACGATATGGGGAAGGAGCACTCACGAGAGGAGCGCGGCTGGTGTGGAGTTCATAATCCGAGCAAAGAACACAGGAGTACGAGGCGGTATGCCTTATAACAATGTGTTCAAGTTCGCTACCTTCGGTCGCTGGGACGCGCCAAAAGCGGCGCGCCCCTTAACACAACGTTGAGGCTGTAGAAAAATCCCATTTTCGCTTTTTTAACTGATAAACTGGCAGCGCGCATAGGGAGACATGCTGATGCCGAAATTCGAAGACTATAATTACGATCAAACATCGATGGTAGTAGTTAATTTCAAGGATCAACTACAGCCAGGGACGTTTGAATTCACCATACATTATCTTCTCGACGAGAAACTTGACCTGTCGATATTTTATCCCCGCTATCAAAACGATGACGGTGGACGTCCTGCTTACCATCCGGCGATTTTGTTAAAGATTATTTTGTTTGCCTACTCAAAGGGCATCACCTCAAGCCGTGAGATACAGTGGTGTTGTGAGCATAATATTATTTTCAAGGCGCTATCTTGCGATAGCGTTCCACACTTCACTACCATTGCGGCC
>Ga0224496_10000018_pt1 | contig 136931 bp, 130 predicted proteins | sample SF_Jul11_sed_USG_2_FD_168127 | JGI IMG/M metagenome (GOLD analysis project Ga0224496, IMG submission 168127) | Sediment microbial communities from San Francisco Bay, California, United States - SF_Jul11_sed_USGS_8_1 | ecosystem: Environmental > Aquatic > Marine > Sediment | place: USA...
TTGGTAATCGCCGCTGTCAGCGTTGTCTTACCGTGGTCAACGTGACCGATCGTTCCGACGTTTACGTGCGGCTTCTTACGCTCAAATTTTTCCTTGGACATGGACCATCCCCTCTAAAGAACCAAAGACAAATATCAATATATAAAGTAACCGAAACTGGTGCTCACACCCGGATTTGAACCGGGGACCTCTCCCTTACCAAGGGAGTGCTCTACCCCTGAGCCATGTGAGCAAAAACCCCTAATATGGAGCGGGTGATGGGAATCGAACCCACGTCATCAGCTTGGAAGGCTGAGGTTCTACCATTGAACTACACCCGCATGTCGGCCGATCAGCCCTTTCCAAATAAAACGCCCAACCTTGGCATCAGCCGATCAAGCGTTTCCAACTCACAGAAACCGCTGCAAATCATGAATATGGTGGAGGGGGAAGGATTCGAACCTTCGAAGGCGGAGCCGTCAGATTTACAGTCTGATCCCTTTGGCCACTCGGGAACCCCTCCAAAAAATAGCGGCAAATTGTCCTTTATACCCCCTTCAATGTCAACCTATTAGCAGCAATTAATCGTCAACCCCCTGAACAAGACGTGCCGGGCGGCACAATGCACCAAACGGCATTATTCGCACCTGCCGGACGGTAATAGCGCCATAAAACAATTTTTGCACTCCTGCAAATCATTGAATAGTTATAGTCGAAACTAAAATACAGGGGGACACTCAACAATATTATGGAGGAGGGAACATCGCATTAACTCCATCGCCTGGGAAGCCGCATCGAATAAAAAAAATATGCGCGACAAGCTGACAACAAAAAAGGAGAGCAGTGATGGCTATATCCGCATACGAGGAAGACGCGTACGAAGAGTACCAGAATGACGATAATATCGAGACCACAAAACGGGGTCGGCCCGCCCGAAAACTTTATTGGCGATCTATTGAAGACTATTGGGAGAGACGACGATTACAGCGCGAACTGGAAGATGTATTTTTTCAATCCACCGATAGCGAGGCGTTTTGAAAAATAAAAAGGGCTTGCACATATGCAAGCCCTTTTCGTTTTATGGTGGGCCGTCTGCGACTCGAACGCAGGACCAACGGATTAAAAGTCCGGTGCTCTACCGACTGAGCTAACGGCCCTAAAAAGAGGGCGCTATAATACCTTTTTATCAGAAAATGACAAGCCCTTTTATGCAGACTACACCGCGTCCAGTTTGCGCATGCTAGCCGGCAACATTTTGAAATCAACAAATGCCGTAATCAATGATTTCATGAAAGTGGCCTCTTCTTCATACACCAGCTTGTAATACTGAACTTTCATCGTTAAGGCACAGCCGAGAACTATTGCACCAAAAGTAATAAAGGATCCAATTGCTAGCGTAGATGCACCAGTGACGGCCTGGCCAATCGTACACCCCATACCCAGCACGCCGCCAAAACCCATGAGCACCGCGCCAACCAAGTGGTTACGAAAGTCGGCAAAACTTGCAAATTTCTCTATACGAAAACCTTTGCTAATCACAGCCCAGAGGAATGAGCCCAGAATTACCCCGAACACCGACATAATACCAAAGGTTAGGAATTTAGATTGAAAGCCCGTCGCAGCATAACCGACTGTCTGCCCCATGGGATTTATAAACGTGTATGACTGCGGATTCAAACTACGTATTTCCGCAGGCTTCCCTTCAGAGGATTCCGCAAGAAAGTCCCAGTCCTGGGCAAATTTGGCCAGATTATAGACCTCACCGTCCAGGTTAACCGACACGGTGCTGCTAACATACCAGGCCGCGAGAACAGCCCCACCCACAACTAGACCACCGAGTATATTGTCAAAACTTTTACGAAATTCAGCTGACTTGAATACAAATACAAAAACCAGCAGCGCAATCGCCACACCAATAATTGTCCGTGCTATTGCCGCACTCTCGGCACCACCAAATAAAAAGCCTAAATCCTGCGAGGCCCCCATGTCGATGGCTGTTGGCCGCATCCAGCGATAAAACAGCAGCGACATCAAGGTTTCATCTGTACCCGGCAATGGATTCACCATGTAGTACGCGATCACGCCGATGATAGCTAACACCATAATTGACTTGATATTGCCGCCACCAATTCGAATAAGACATTTATTACCGCAGCCACTCGCCAGCGTCATCCCAATGCCAAACATCAAACCACCAAGCAGATTCTCCAACCATACCAATTGACCACCACGATAGGGAGGAAAAGCATCACTAATGCGAAGGACTCCAGCTGCTTCAAGTATTGCCACACCAATCATCGCCACTGCCATGGCAAACAGCCACGCGCGTAAACGACCGGTGTCGCCCATGTTAACCCAGTCAGAAACCGCGCCCATGGTGCAGAAATTTGTTTTATTCACAACTGCGCCCATCACTACTGCAATCGCAAACGCCGACCAAAGAAGAACAGATTGCGCTTCCGCAAAATTCTGAAATTCCATTGAATTACCTCCAAAATAAATTATGGGGGAAGCAAAATACGCTCACCGCCATGAATCTGGTACAGCAGAACCCTAGTAAAACTTGCAAGCATTTTAGCCTAAGAGGCATGCTCAAACATGGAATATCGCAATATAATTATTTAAGGGATAAATTAAATATACTTTCCCATGAACTATTTTTCGACCACCGCGCAACAAATTTTAATTTTCAACTAGATATATGATGTAGGATCTTGTATCGCCGCCTTGCTAAAACCCTCTTTGCGCAAACGACAGGAGTCGCACACACCGCAAGCTTTACCGTCAGCATCAGCGGAATAACATGAGACTGTCAGACCATAATCAACCCTAAGACTTGTGCCTAATTTGATGATTTGAGACTTGCTCAGATTGATCAAGGGAACGTGAATTTTTATTGGGCGCCCGTGAACTCCTGACTTGGTTGCCAAAGCTGCCATCTTTTGAAATGCCAGAATATATTCTGGTCGACAATCAGGATAGCCGGAGTAATCAACAGCATTAACCCCAATAAATATATGCTCCGCTTCTAATACCTCTGCCCACGCCAGCGCCAAAGACAAAAATATGGTGTTTCGTGCAGGTACATAGGTAACAGGGATACCCTCTGATGGCGACGTGGGCACAGCAATATTGCTATCGGTTAACGCTGAACCACCAAATTGCTGCATATCAAGCTTGATAACTTTGTGCTCTTTGATGCCAGCGGCCTTTGCAACATTGACTGCCGCTCTCAGTTCCGCTTCATGCCTCTGCCCATAGTCAAAACTGAGCGCGAAACACTCGTAGCCTTCCGACCTCGCGACCGCCAGTACCGTGGCACTATCCAGACCACCCGACAGCAGAACAACGGCTTTTTTGTTTTTAGCGTCCAGGCTCATCTCCCCACAATATTTTGTGCAGTTGCAACTGAAATCTTATGTTCAAACGATCCTCAACAATCCAGTCAGCCAACTCCCTGGGCGCTAATGAACCCCATACCGGAGAAAACAATACCTCACACTTATTCGATAAATCGTGTTCTCTTACTTTTTCAATTGCCCATTCGTAATCAGCCCTATCAACAAGAACAAATTTAATTTGATCGTTCTTATTCAAGCACAGTAGATTTTCCCAGCGATTTCGCGACGCCTCACCTGAACCCGGCGTCTTAACATCTACGACGCGGGAAACACGGATATCAACCGCCGATATATCGATAGCGCCACTGGTCTCAAGCGAAACGTTAAAACCCTGATCGCATAGCGACGTCAACAGGCGATGAACATTCTTTTGTGCCAGAGGCTCTCCACCGGTTACCGTGACGAATCGCGGCTTGTAGCTGGCAACTTGTTCAACTATTGCCTGAATTTGTTGCCATTCACCACCCTGAAAAGCATAAGCTGAATCGCAATAGGCACATCGTAGTGGACACCCGGTGAGTCGAATAAATACCGTTGGAAAGCCAATGCTACGCGATTCGCCTTGCAAGGAAAAAAAGATTTCCGTTATACGAAGACGATCTGAATTATCTTTGGACATGTACAGTGACGCTTTAAAGAAGGCCTCGACAGAGGCATGAGACTACCGGCCTTGCAACTTCATTTGGCGCAGTCGGCTTTGCGCCAAACGTGCCGAGGTGGTACCGGAAAAATCTTTGATGACTTTTTCGAGTGACTGGCGAGCTTTCTCGTTATCACCCAATTCATAGTGACTGAATCCAATTTTCAGATGCGCATCGGCAATCTTGCTACTAGATGGGTATTGGCTAATCACTTTGGAGAATTCAGATATCGCAACTTTGTAGTCTTTTAAAACGTAACTGGATTCGCCCAACCAATACTGGGCATTATCGGAATAGTTGCCGCTAGGAAAGGTGTTCAACACTAATTTGAACTGCTCACTGGCCTCTTGAAACTTTCCATCTCTCAACAAATTCAAGGCCGCTTGATACATTTCCTGTTCAGAAGCAGGCTCGCCCGCTTTCACGCCAGTATCGCCACCGTTTGAACCGAAACCTAAATCGCCCAGTGATGCGCCGTTGCCGGCGTTACTCAGATTACTCGTTGCCATTTCGACCTGTTGAATTCGATTATCCAGATCCAGGTACAAATCCTTCTGACTCTGCTTCATGCCTTTTATATCATGAGACAAGACTTCAAATTCCCCTCTGATACGCTCGACCTCTTGTTGCAGACTTTGCAACTTCATGAACATATCAACAAGGTTCTGGTTTTCCATCATCCGTTCGATACGCAATAAACGCTGGTCTATCGTCATATTTCGGGTTTCGGCAGCGATCAATTCAGGTGAGGAAATCGAAATGACAGAGACAACAAAACCCGCCACGACATGGCGGGTTATTGTAGGCATAAAAGAATTAATCCAGGCGATCACTGGCAAGATTATCCTCGTACTCTCGGACACTATTCGTTGTAAACGAAAACAGCGCGACGATTCCAACGCCAGGCAGACTCATCATGACCATCTACGTCGGGACGCTCTTCGCCAAAGCTCACTGTGTTAATCTGTCGCTTACTCACACCAAGCAAAGAAAGCATTTGCATGACGGAATGCGCGCGTCTTTCGCCCAACGCCATATTGTATTCACGCGTTCCACGCTCATCACAATGCCCTTCGATCGAAATCGATATGGAAGGATTCGCCATCAAATGTTTGGCGTGAGCTTCGATTATGGCCTGAAACTCATCCTTGATTTCGCTTTTATCAAAATCGAAGTAGATTTTACGCTCAGAAAGCAGGTCTTTACCCTCTTCAACCGGGGCGGCCTTCTCTTCGACGACTTCTTCTGCTTTAACCTCTTCTTTCACTGGAGTAGTCACTACCTCCTCAGCCGGCGCTTCTTCCTTGACCTCTTTACCGCCACAACCGACAAAGGCAATTGCAATTAGCGTCAACAATAGGACTTTGCCAACCTGCTTCATTTTGTCACTCCTTATCACTGTTAGCCTGTTAACCTACGCCCACCCCGACAACTGATGCCGGCGCAAAATTTCGCTTATTATACCTGCTAATATGCGGAGTTCTAGGACTGAATCCACATATTTATCACTAAAAAGACGACCAGGCAGGTTCTCTTACCTCACCGCTGCCGGTTTTGTTTATATATCTCTGGTGAAATCCACCATCTACAGAAACAGCAGAGAGTGCGGTTTTCTTCGCCATCTTACCCTTGTGGTAGTTTGCCGCATATATAATCATGCTGCCATTTGGCGCAAAACTCGGCGACTCATGCTCAGATTCACCATCAGCCTTACGACTCACAATACGCATAATTCCGCCGTCCAATTCTAAGGTAGCGATATTGTAGTCCTTGTTATCCGAGAGATGTACAAAAGTAATCATACGTCCATCAGGCGAAAATGCAGCTCTCAGATTCTGAGCACCTTCGAAGGTTAAGCGTTTGATCTTCTTGCTCGAGAAGAAATACTGGTAAAGCTGCGGCGATCCACCGCGTTCCGAAGTAAATATCAGGCTCTGCCCATCAGGCGACCACGTCGGCTCGGTGTCGATAGACCAATGATCCGTGATTCGTTCCAGATCATTGCTACCAAGGTCCATCACGAAAATATCCGCGCTACCATTTTCGTACTTAACCATCGCCATTTTCTTACCATCGGGCGACCAGGCAGGCGAGCTGAATTTCTCAAATGCAGGCGACAAGCGCTTTGCTTGCTTTTCTTCCAGTGGTATTTTTGGGTCACCAATCTTGTCGATATCCAGCATATAAATAGCCGGATTGGACTTACCCGTCTTTACAAACGCGAGTTTACGCCCCTTGGGCGACCACATCGGAGACAAAATCGCGGACGGAGAACGCAAAACGACCTGCTCAGCCTCCGTATCCGAATCTGCGATGAACAAGCCAAAACCACGGTTATCGTCCAGCTTTTTAATATACGCAATACTGGTATCGAAGGCACCGCGCTCACCGGTGAGTTCTTCATAGATTGAATCTGCGATCTGATGAGCGGCTTTGCGCAATTGCTCGGTCGAGAGCTGCTGGTATCTGAGCCCCTTGAGCAGCTTGGCGCGATATACATCAAACAGGCGAAATTCGATGTCATACAGGGTGCCGCGTTGCTCAATAGTGCCAATGACTAAATTGGGTATTTCAAGAATACGCCAGTTTTGAAATCTGATCTCTGCACGCGAACAGGGCTTGTTCAACATATCAGTTCGCTTCAATGGATTAAACTTCCCGCTTCTGCGCAAATCACCGTCGATGATTTGTGCAATATCCTGAGGGGGCGTGCCCTGTCCTTTCCAGCAAAAAGGCACGTCAGCAATCGGCTGCGCACCTTCCACGCCTTCGGTGATTTCGATTGTCAACGCAGCAAATACCGGCGTTGAGAAGATCACAGAAAACAAGATAAGGTAAAAAAGTCGCATTCTTTTCCTGTTTATTTCTTAGTCGGGTTAAACACAAATGTCAGATCGGATACTTCCCGCCGCAAAGCAGTGTCCTTAGGCATAGGAAACGGCGCTGCCTTACGCACTGCGGTCTCCACTGAGCGATCGAATACTTTATCGCCGCTACTTTTGACGATACTAACATTTATTACGTCACCATTGGGAAGCAGACGCATTTTGACTACACACTGCATTCCTTCTTTGGCCGTGCCCGGCCTATTCCAGTTACGTTGCACCTGTTGCCTGAAGATTTCAGAAATCTTGGCAATCTCCGACTTCATACGCTCAGAATTGGCTGCAACCTCACGCGATTCCGCCGCAAGCTGATCGCGCAACATTCGCTCTTCCTCTTCCTTTGCCTTTGCTGCCAGTTCTGCAGCGGCTTCTTCGCGCATCTTTCGCGCAAGCTCTTCTGCTTCGCGTGCCTGTTTTTCAGCGGCCTGTCGCTCTTCTTCTAGCTTACGTTTCACAGCTTCTGCCTGTGCACGCTCTTGTTCTAGCGATTGGCGGTGTTTTTCTTCCGCCTGTTTACGCGCATCCTCGGCCTCTTGCTTACGCTGAGCTTCAATTTTGCGCTGCTCTGAAAGTTTTGCGATCCGCTCTTGTTCCTTGCGCCGTTTATCTTCCGCCTGTTGAGCTTTCGTCTCCAGCTTCTGCACCCTGGCTTCTTCTTTGGCTTTACGCTCCGCATCAATGCGACGAAGCTTGGCTAACTCTGCCTGCACCTGGGCCTCGTCAACAGCTGTTGCCTGAACCACGTCCACTTCCTGTGGCGTGTCCGGGATATAGGTAAATTCGAAGCTGACGGTGAATAACACGGCGATGATAATATGCCCGATAAGCGCGGCCACAAAGGCTTTAGGATGGCGTTTAATAATATTGAAGTTGAACATGCTATTTTTTCTTAGGCCGGTCCGGCGTCTCGGTAATTAAACCCACACTGGGCGCCCCGGCTTTTTGCAACAAAGCCATCGCAACAACAACCGCGCCATAATTCACATCCCGATCGCCTCTAACCAACACTGGCGTATCCGGTTTAAATCGAATTACCGCCGCCACTTTATTCACCATATCGTCATGACCGATCGGCGTTTCTGGATCAGCACCGATATTCAGATAATAAAGCCCGCCTTTGTCGACGGTAACAATCAGCGGCTCCTGATTATCCTTTGTTTCCATAGGTTCGGAAGCGGCTTTGGGCAATTCCACTTTCACGCCCTGGGTCAACAGCGGCGCCGTAATAACAAAAATCACTAACAACACCAGCATCACGTCGATATAGGGCACGACGTTGATTTCCGACATTGTCCTGCGCCGCTCTCGACGCTGTCCGCCTGCGGCCATTATTTATGCGCCTGTCTCTGCAATAGATTGATGAATTCTTCGAAGAAGGCGTCGTAGCGATTCGTTAGGCGATCAAGTTCAGTGATATAGCGGTTATAAAAGATTACCGCCGGAATCGCGGCAAACAGACCAATCGCTGTTGCTATCAACGCCTCTGCAATACCTGGAGCAACCATTCCGAGCGTCGCCTGCTTGGCATTACCTAGTGCGCGAAAGGAATTCATAATACCCCATACCGTACCAAACAAGCCTACGTATGGACTAGTGGAACCGACGGTTGCCAGAAAGGGCAAATGTGTTTCGAGCGCATCGATTTCTCTATTAAGTGCAACACGCATCGAACGCTGCACACCTTCCATGACAACTACGGCCCCTAGTTCGCCGTCTTTGCGGAGCCTGACATAGTCGCGAAATCCTGCCTCGAAAATTGCGGCCATACCATTTTCACCCGGCTTGCGATTTTCATTTGAGTTTTGCTTGTAAAATTCGGAGAGATCGCTCGCAGACCAGAATTTTTGTTCAAACTTGGACGCTGCCGTGGACGCACATTTCATCAAACGCCACTTACCTATAATAATGGTCCACGAGACAACAGATGCCGCCGCAAGCAGGCCCATCACTAGTTGCACTACCAGTGATGCCCCGGAAATCAGGCTGACTATCGACAATTCATCTGACACTTACACTCTCCTTCCGAGTCGTTCACACACATCTACCGTCGCTCCTCGACGACAACAGACATTGTCATTGATTGCATGCTGGTCCAGACCAAACGCGAGTATTACCCTGATGTTAAAAACGAAATCATGATAATTGTTTGATAAAACGTTTTCGCGGCTGAAACCTAGATTGATCACTTCCAGTGCAATCTATATTTCGCGTGACGTTTTCATTAGCAAGAATTAAACCTTTCCCGGCATTTTGGACTATAGGCGGTACAAAACAACGAAAACCGCGCCATTATGTACTATTTTTCAAACACTTTCATGCTTCAGACGTTAGTATCTTCGGTAAATAGATCACTATTTTGAAAAACGTCCGGGCCGGATGCATTTTCTGTTAATCCGAAATGACGATAAGCATTGGCGGTTGCCACACGGCCACGCGGCGTTCGAATCAGATAACCTTGCTGAATGAGATATGGCTCTAAAACATCCTCAATAGTTCCCCGCTCTTCACCGATTGCCGCTGCAAGATTTTCTACGCCGACCGGTCCGCCGTCGAATTTTTCGATAATTGCCCGAAGCAATTCTCTATCCATCATGTCAAAGCCGGCATTGTCTACATCGAGCATTCTCAAGGCGGCATCGGCAACAGATTCATTTACGATGCCATCGGCCCTGATCTCGGCGTAGTCTCTCACCCTACGCAGTAATCTATTGGCAATACGCGGCGTTCCACGAGAACGACGTGCGATTGTACGCGCACCATCCGCGTCGATAGACATGTTCAGGATACCTGCAGAGCGATACACAATCTTCACCAACTCTTCCACGGAGTAAAACTCCAGGCGTTGCACAATACCAAAACGATCACGGAGCGGTGATGTAAGCAGGCCGGCGCGCGTAGTTGCACCAACTAGCGTAAAAGGTGGTAGATCGAGCTTGATAGATCGTGCCGCAGGGCCTTCACCAATCATGATATCAATCTGGTAATCCTCCATGGCAGGATACAATACCTCTTCCACCACAGTGCCCAGACGATGTATTTCGTCGATGAATAAAACATCATGCGCTTCAAGATTGGTGAGCAATGCCGCGAGATCACCGGGGCGCTCCAGCACTGGGCCGGAGGTGTGGCGAATATTTACACCGAGTTCGGTCGCGATAATATTGGAAAGCGTGGTCTTACCCAGGCCAGGAGGGCCATAAAGCAACACATGATCCAGGGCTTCAGACCTCGCCCGCGCCGCTTCGATAAAGATCTCCAGTTGCGCGCGCACCTTTGCCTGCCCTACATAGTCATCCAGTGTCTTTGGTCGAATTGCGCGATCAATCGCATCTTCCGTACGCGCGGTTTGGGCGGAAATAATACGGTCAGATTCGATCATAGATCACACCTTTGCAACGGCATTCTGGAGCGCCATCCGAATGATTTCTTCACTGGATTTATTCTGGCTTTCGATACTTCTGACCATACGACTCGCTTCCTGAGCTTTATACCCCAGCGCAACCAATGCGCTTACGGCATCCTCAATCGGATCTGGCTGATCTGCAGGCAACACACTGGCCGTCATTTTTGCCACGGCATCCGGAAGCGTCGGCGCAGGTGCAAGCTCTTTGAGCTTACCTCTCAATTCAATAATTAAGCGTTCGGCGGTTTTTTTCCCAACACCCGGTAGCTTTACCAAGGGTGCGGGATCATCGCGTTCGACACAACGCGATAACTCCTTAACTGACATGCCAGAGAGAATAGTTAGCGCCAACTTTGCGCCTACACCGTTTATTTTAATCAGACTACGAAATAGAGTCCGATCAGAAGCCTGTATAAAACCAAACAGCAGGTGCGCATCTTCACGAACCACCAGATGCGTATGCAGTGTCACCGTCTCCCCGAGCGGAGGCAGGTTATAAAACGTCGTCATCGGCGCTTCCAGCTCATACCCTACACCGTTGACGTCGAGCAATAAGGTCGGCGCCTGCTTACTAATCAACACCCCGTGAAGTCTACCGATCATGTAACACCCTGAAGTTATCTACCACTATTACCCGTTCTACTGCGATTCAGGCCGACAAGCCCAAACGCCTGATACTCATCTGTTGCACATGACAAAGCGCGATCGCCAAGGCATCGGCCGCGTCACTTGGCGGAGTTTCGGACAAACGCAACAAACGCATAACCATGTGTTGCACCTGCTCCTTACTCGCCCGCCCCACACCAACGACAGTTCGCTTAATCTGCGTTGGCGAATACTCGCTTACTTCAAGCCCCTCGAGCACGCACGGACATAAGGCCGCGCCACGTGCCTGCCCCAATTTTAACGCCGATTCTACATTCTTTTTGACAAACACTTTTTCGATTGCCACGGTTTGCGGCTTATATGTCTTGACGATGTGTTGCACGCCTTCATAGATTTCACCAAGCCTGGCAATGAAGTTGTCATTTTGCGTACGAATACAGCCGCTATTCACATAGTACAGCTGCTGCCCTTCCTGTCGGATGATGCCGAATCCGGTCACTCTAGAGCCAGGATCTATGCCTAATATGTGTGTCACCCAAGCTTTGCCATTATGTCGTCGGAGATTTCCGCATTTGAGTAGACCTTCTGAACATCATCCAGGTCTTCCAGCATATCAAGCATCTTAAGCATGGTTTCGGCTTTCTCCAAATCGAGTTCTACATTCGTCGATGCCTGCATGGTTACCTCGGCGTTTACCGCCGACAAACCGGTCGCATCGAGCGCATCTTTAACCACGCCAAAATTTTCAGGGGAAGTCATCACATCGATACTGCCATCCGGATGACTTAATACATCTTCTGCGCCGGCCTCCAGGGCCGCCTCCATGACTGCATCTTCACTGACACCGGCGTCATAGCTGATGATCCCAATTTTTGAAAAAAGATAGGCGACAGAGCCATCAGTTCCCAGGTTACCACCGTGTTTGGTAAAGGCATGTCTCACCTCACCCGCAGTACGATTACGGTTATCCGTCATGCACTCAACCATCACTGCCACACCCCCAGGCCCATAACCCTCATAAACTAATTCGTCAAGATTAGCCGTGTCGTCGCCACCGACGCCGCGTTTAATCGCCCGCTCGATGGTATCTTTGGGCATGTTATTACCAAGACCATTATCTATCGCTGCCCTCAGACGTGGATTGGAAGCGGGATCCCCTCCACCCATTTTGGCCGCCACAGAGATCTCACGGATAATCTTGGTGAATACTTTCCCTCTTCTGGCATCCTGCGCCCCTTTGCGGTGGCGAATATTTGCCCACTTGCTGTGGCCAGCCATAACAACCTCTTTGGAACTCAAAAACAGGCCAAGTTTAGCATTTTTAGCAACGAAAATTTAAGATCCCGAGGGGGAATGTGGGTTATTGGCAATATCTAAGATGGCCTTCCTTTGGTAGCATGTGACATATTTTTCTTAGATGTTTCGTCATATGAAGATATGGGTAGACGCGGATGCGTGTCCGGTCGCAATAAAAGAGATACTGTTCAAGGCTGCACGGCGAACCGGCATTCGCACCACATTGGTGGCAAACCACTATATGCGAGTCCCCGCCTGCCCGAACCTTTTTTTCAAACGTGTAGAAGATGGGTTTGACGTGGCAGATAAACTCATTACTGAAAGTACAGAGCCTGGTGATCTTGTCGTCACCGGCGACATCCCGCTTGCCGCCGATGTAATTGAAAAAGGCGCGCTTGCACTTAGCCCGCGAGGTGAGCTTTTTACACCAGAGAATATCCGCCAGCGTCTAAATATGCGCGACTTTCTCGACACTATGCGATCCAGCGGCATTGAATCCGGTGGCCCACCCGCGCTTAATAACAACGACAAGAAGGCATTTGCCGATAACCTGGATCGATTGATTTCTCATGCTGGCAAATAAAGGTCATCACTATGAGCGGTTGTGATTGTCAGATTGAAGTAAAAAACCGTGAAGAAACTCGCGTCTTAATCTGGCTTATTGCGATTAACACCGCGATGTTCGTCCTGGAATTAGTCATCGGTTTTCTGAGCGAGTCAACAGCGCTAATCGCCGACTCCCTCGATATGTTGGCCGATGCCACTGTTTACGCCATCAGCTTATATGCCGTAGGAAAGGCGGTCATAGTAAAAGCTAAGGCTGCCCATATCAGTGGTATTTTCCAGCTTATACTCGGACTCTTTGTCGCAATAGATGTAATACGGCGATTTTTTGTGGGCAGCGAACCCGAACACATTTTTATGATTAGCATTGGCTTCGTCGCACTCATTGCCAATTCCATCTGCATCTTACTCATTGCAAAACATCGCCATGGCGAAGTGCACATGCGCGCCAGTTGGATTTTTACTAAAAACGATGCCATTGCCAATATCGGCATAATCGTCGCAGGATTTCTGGTTTACTATCTTTCCTCGCCTTATCCGGATTTAATTATTGGTTTGGCGATCGCTTTGGTGGTTGTGCGGGGAGGAATTCAGATTATTCGCGATGCCAAAGACGAAAGAGACAAGTTTTCCGCATCTATGACAGGTAACTAAGATGACAATTGAAACGGACAATGACTTACAGCAACTCAGAGTGGTTGGCAAAATTGTGGCAATTGTTTTGAAAACCATGATGCAACGCTGCGAACCTGGCATGACGACATTGGAGCTTGATGAGATTGGCAGGGTATTGCTCGAACAACACGGCGCTCGTTCGGCACCCAAATTGAGCTACAACTTTCCAGGCCACACCTGCATAAGCATTAATGAAGAAGCCGCGCATGGAATTCCGGGAGACCGCATCATCGCCGCTGGCGACGTGGTAAACATTGATGTCTCAGCGGAGAAAAACGGCTATTTTGCTGATACCGGCGGCACATTTATCGTTCCGCCCAGCTCAGCGCTCAAAGAGCGCTTGTGTCAGGCAACACGCCTTGCACTTGCAGAAGCTACATCACGGGCACGCGCAGGGCAGCCACTTAATGGCATAGGCAAAGCGATACAAAAAGTCGCGCGTCAAAGAGGTTTCAAGATAATAAAAAATCTGTGCAGTCACGGCGTCGGTCGCAGCCTGCACGAGGAACCTAAGGAGATTCCCGGCTATTACGTGCCGCAGGATACACGCATGTTAAAAAATGGTCAGGTAATCACTATTGAGCCTTTTCTGTCCACCAAGAGTTCGCTAGTCAGCGAAGCCGACGATGGCTGGACCCTGGTCGCCGCGGAAAACAATATTTCTGCTCAATATGAGCACACCATGGTAATCACTCGAGGAAAACCTATTCTATTAACGGTGGCCTGATAGTCCATAAAACATCGGTCTTGCACGGTAGAATAGCGCAACAATTTTTTTCAGGAATCTATATGATATTGTCACGTCGCACATTTGGTTTTCTATTTTTTTTGGCGTCACTTTTGGTGACATCTATCGCTTTTGGGCATGGCATGTCTGAAGAGGAAAAGCAGTCCATCATAGAGGGAGGCAATTTAAGCTATTTATGGTTAGGTGCTACTCATATGCTCACAGGCTATGATCATCTCGCTTTTGTCTTCGGCATCATATTTTTTCTGACTACGTTCAAAGAAATCGTCAAGTACATTACCGCTTTCACGCTGGGCCACAGCGTAACACTGATCTTTGCTACGTTTAATGGCATCCAGATGAATTACTTCGTCATCGACGCGATTATTGGGTTGAGTGTTGCGTATATCGCCTTTGCCAATATGGATGGATTTCGAAAGCATTTAAAAATTCCTCCACCGAATCTGTTGATCATGATCGTGGTTCTTGGACTGATTCACGGCCTGGGCCTATCGACGCGTTTACAACAACTCCCATTGAGTGAAGATGCTTTATTGATGAATATTATTTCATTCAATGTCGGCATCGAGTTTGGGCAAATTACAGCCTTGACGGTGATGTTGCTGGTATTGACCGGTTGGCGCAAAGCAAAATCTTTTGAAAACTTCAGTCGTGTTTCCAACTACGCGTTAATCTTTTGCGGTGTCTACTTATTTCTAATGCAAATGCATGGCTATGCACACGTCAGCGCGCCAGACGAATTTGGTTTTGCTGCGGACAATCACGCCCATGAGCATATGCAAATGCCGATGCCGGAAATTGATCTCAATTCTCCTCAGTCTTCCCATCACGATAGCTTGATTAATTGACGGGTGGTTTGTGCCGGAGTGTCGTGTTGCGAGCGTTCCCGGGCCAACGATTTTTCGTTTGTGCTGGCGTCGGTCATTAATAGCAGGCTCGCTCACAAAAAATCAAACCGCTAGCCCCTGACAAACGACATAGCGACAACCATGCCCCGAAACAAAAAAAGCCGGGGATAAACCCCGGCTTTTCGATTCAATAGAAACAGAAGTCGCTTACTTCTTAGCAGCGCGCTCTTTCGCTTCCTTGATAACCACTTCCGCAACATTGTTCGGACATGGCGCATAATGCGCGAATTCCATGGAGAACTGACCACGACCAGAAGTCATGGTACGCAGATCGCCGATGTAACCGAACATTTCGCTCAGTGGACATTCCGCCTTAACGCGAACACCTGTTACGCCAGACTCCTGACCCTGGATCATGCCGCGACGACGGTTCAAGTCACCGATAACGTCACCAACGTGATCGTCCGGTGTAAACACGTCTACCTTCATGATCGGCTCAAGCAACTGAGGACCGGCCTTTGGTAATGATTGACGGTAAGCCGCTCTAGCAGCGATTTCGTATGCAATCGCAGAAGAGTCAACCGCGTGGAAGCCACCATCGGTAAGATTAACGTGAACATCAAGACACGGGTATCCGGCAAGCACACCTTTACCCATACTGTCTCTGAAGCCTTTTTCAACTGCAGGCCAGAATTCACGAGGAACGTTACCACCGGTAACAGAAGACTTAAAGGTATAACCTGAACCAGGTTCACCAGGCTCAACAATGTAGTCAATTTTCGCAAACTGACCGGAACCACCTGTCTGCTTCTTGTGCGTATAGCTATCTTCAACACGCTTGGTGATTGTTTCGCGATAGGCAACCTGAGGCTTACCAACGGTAACTTCAACGCCGTGAGTACGCTTCAAGATATCAACCTTAATATCAAGATGTAATTCACCCATACCCTTGATGATAGTTTCACCTGATTCTTCATCCGTCTCAACACGGAAAGATGGATCTTCAGCAACCATCTTGCCGATCGCGATACCCATCTTCTCGGAAGCACCCTTGTCTTTTGGTGCGATAGCGATAGAAATAACCGGCTCAGGGAATACCATTGGTTCCAGAGTCGCGGGCACCTTTGGATCACACAACGTGTGACCAGTCTGAACATTCTTCATACCGATTACCGCGACAATGTCACCTGCTTGTGCGCCATCCAGTTCGATACGTTCATCGGCATGCATCTCTACGATACGGCCGATACGCTCAGTCTTACCGGTATAGGTATTCAGAACTGTCGTTCCTTTTTCCAATTTACCCGAGTAAACACGGATAAAAGTCAATGCACCAAAGCGGTCGTCCATGATTTTGAACGCCAACGCGCGCAAAGGCTTGGCAGCATCAACAATGGCAAATGTACCTGTTTCATTACCTTCAAGGTCAACTTCAGGCTGAGGCTTAACTTCAGTTGGGTTAGGCAGATAATCAACAACGCCATCAAGCACCAATTGAATACCTTTGTTCTTAAACGATGAACCGCAGAAGGTTGGGAAGAAATCCAGGTTGATAGTACCTTTGCGTATACAACGCTTGAGGTCTTCAACAGACGGCTCATTACCTTCAAGATAGGCTTCCATCAACTCATCGTCTTGCTCAACAGCAGTTTCGACCAATTCCGCGCGGTACTCAGCGGCCTTGTCTTGATACTCGGCAGGGATATCGACGATTTCATAGTTTTCCGGCAGACCAGAATCATCCCACATCCATGCTTTCATGTTTATCAGGTCAATGACGCCTGAGAAATCATCTTCGATACCAATAGGCAGTGTCATTACCAGCGGACGTGCACCAAGTACATTCTTGACCTGGCCTACAACGCGGTAAAAATCCGCTCCCATGCGATCGAGTTTGTTAACGTAAATAATACGTGCGACTTCAGAGTCATTCGCATAACGCCAGTTAGTTTCTGACTGAGGTTCAACACCACCGGAACCACAGAAAACACCAATACCGCCATCGAGAACTTTTAGTGAACGATAAACTTCGATAGTGAAGTCAACGTGTCCCGGTGTGTCGATGATGTTAAAACGATGATCCTTCCAGAAACAGGTCGTTGCAGCGGACTGAATAGTGATGCCGCGCTCGCGCTCCTGGTCCATGAAGTCAGTGGTCGCTGCACCATCGTGCACCTCACCCAGCTTGTGGATCTTCCCGGTGAGCTTGAGAATACGCTCAGTAGTGGTGGTCTTACCCGCGTCTACGTGGGCAAAGATACCTATGTTTCTGTATTTGCTTAGGTCGGTCATCGTTCTACTCTAATATAAAGTGGTTGTTGAAAATTGTATTCTGGCAACCCAGCACGCTTCGGGTTCGGGTGAGGCGTCTTGACTCGGACATTGCGAAACACTTCCGGTGCCTACACCTTAAGCTGGGGAGAACTGCGGATGCCAGGATCTAGGTCCTGCTCAGATAAATCAAGTTCGAGAGACTAGCAAAATCAAAACCGATTTTGCCCGCCATTCCAGCCAGATAAAAAAGGCCGCTATTTTACCTTGAATTCTTTATAAAAACAGTAGAATGGGCGGTTTTTAGCAAATTATTTTACCCAACCGAAAACTCTATGCAACCTGTTGTTTTCATTGATAATGAAGCAATTGCGGCGCTCGACTTGCCCCATTTAGATCCACTGTTGCCGGCAAATACGCAAAGGGAACCTGAAAATAGCGTAAAAACCAGTCCATTCTTTTAACGCCCTGCCGCCGAAACATACGCCCGACGTTTAGCGCAACAGCTACATAAACATGTCGTTGTTTTGCTTCCTTAACTTTTTCGTATCCCCGAACAAAATAACCTGTATGCAACTCAAGGTAGCGCAATACAGGTGAACGGATCCAGGGAAACGCCTCCAATTTGAGCGCCGCGAGATATTTCAAGCCCTGGTAGTCGGTAAAAACATCGTAAGTTGTCCCGCTCGGAATATATTCCACGCGTAAATCCAGGTATCGATTACGCTGCGGGTGTTGATACAAATAATAAGCGAGGTACGCGCCCAGTACGTTCATGCTGAAGTCCTGATAGGAAAACCCAAACCAGCTAAACGAGTCGCCAAATTCCATAAAGGAATGCATACCAAGACTAGTCAGGGCGCCATAGGCCGCCGCTTCTTTTTGAGTATATCCCCAGCGCTCAAAGTACCAGGCAAACATATGCCCCAAACCAAAAGTCGCGTAGGTGTGGCCAATTTTATCTGCTCCGCCGTGCAGTGTATTCGCTTGAAACCAGGATTCGTTGGTGAAATGCATGTCGCGGACCCCATAGTCCCACACACTCAACCCCCAGACGCCTATAAAGGTATTCGCCACGATATTCGTGGTAATGAGCTTTTGCTGCTTCGACCACTTGTAGTTAAATTCCGGTTCTGCTTCCGATTGCGCTAGCGAAAGTTTTGGATAGGAAAAACCTAAAATGACGAATAACAGGAATACAGACGAGACACCCCGGCGGACCATTTGTGGACACTCTAATTATTTTGCCGCGGGGATTATAACCTTAAAAACACACAAACCCAACAGGGTTAATCGACTTTTAGCGCTGTCTCATCACTAAAAACGAAATCAGTGCAACCACAGCCAGCTCACCAACGAGCCAAACATAGTTGATGTGCTCGTAAACAGGCACTCCCTTACCAAAAGCACCTACGATATTACTCAGAATGAAACCCCATTCAACATGTCCGAGCATATTGTATGGTGGAAACAGAATAACCAGGGCAAACCCGGCAATCCCTAATAATTTTCCAATTTTTTTCATAAATCTACTCCGTACATAAATTCAAATACGCTATCGGGTGAGCTAAGAGGCAGCTTAAGATCAAAACGAAAACATTCGGAAAAACGTTTTTTCCAGACTACTCATATAGAATAATACGGCTTGTGAAATAGGATATTTATAATGGGATTTCTTAGCGGTCTTGCAATTTTACTAGTCTTCCAGCTTCTCGGTGAAATCGTGGTTATCCTTGCGGCGCTTCCTGTACCTGGACCCGTAATAGGCATGATTTTACTCTTTGTCTTTTTGACACAAAGCCGACAGTCAAAAAGCTATTTAAATGAAACCTCCTCTCACCTTTTGACTCACCTATCACTATTATTCATACCTGCAGGCGTGGGTGTAATGGTCCACATGGACAAGCTGGGAACCGAATGGATAGCCATAGGCACTACGCTGTTGCTCAGCACCATCATCACCATGCTAGTAACCGCCATTTCTTTGATATTTTTCCTACGCGTTTTCGGAGCAGAAAAAAAACATGATTGACAATTATGCGCAAGTCATCTGGGTTTATTTATCTGCTTCACCGCTATTTGGCCTCGCGTTAACGATAGTCGCCTATTTGATCGGGGTACAACTCTACATGCGGTATAAATTTCATCCGCTACTAAACCCTGTTTTGATAGCCATCATATTCATCATCGGCGCGCTATGGCTGACCAAAATCGACTATACGCTTTATTTTGAAGGCGCGCAGTTTGTTCATTTTCTTCTCGGGCCAGCAACTGTTGCACTAGCCGTCCCACTGTATCAGCAGTTTCAAAAACTAAAAAAGACCTGGATTCCACTTCTATGTGCCATAGCGTTTGGATCGTTGACAGGTTTGTTGTCTACCATCGGCATCGCTTGGGCATTGGGTTTGAATAACGCCATAATTCTTTCTCTGGCCCCCAAATCCGTAACGGCACCCGTTGCCATGGGCATAGCTGAAAAAACTGGCGGACTACCCACGCTCACCGCAGTTGCAGTCGTCCTTACCGGCATTACTGGCGCAATGATAGGCACTCTTATATATCGCCTGTTGCGAATTCGGGACGACAGAATCAAAGGGATCGCTATGGGCGTGAGCGCTCATGGCATCGGTACAGCCAGAGCATTTCACATTAGCCAGGAAATGGGGGCGTATTCTGGTCTTGCGATGGCCGCGTCTGCGTTGATCACACCACTCGCTGCCCCCTGGATAATCGCACTAATTCAGTCTTAGTTCTGAAACAATGTGACGTATTCGCGCATTTGCTCCTTAGACTACTCCTTTAAGGTTATTAAGACGGTTACACGGGCTTCCGATACAAATAGTTAACAAAGAACTTCTTCCAAAAAAAAGACCGAATGTTAGCTGACGTCGTAAACGCAAATTATTCCCTAACCCTATACGCCGCATGCAGCGGAATCACGGCAATACTCATTCTTATATTAAGTCTGATTACACTGATTCGTGAAAAATGGTCGCGAATAGGTTGGGTATACGTTGCGTTTACTCTACCCATATTTATCTGGATGTCTGGGGCAGCGGCTGTTGCGGCGTCTACCGACGAACACACCGCGATCATTTGGGCAAGTTTTGCAGAATCGGGCGTCGCCTTCATCCCGGCAGGCTTTACCCTGCTCTCTTATTTTATTCTGGAAATGCTGACACGATTTCGTATGTTTGTTGCCAGCGCATTCATCATGTCCAGCATATTCGCCTATCTCGCGATCACACATCCGGCTTATGTATCAGGCGTAACACATTACGATTGGGGTTACTATGTACATCTTGGCCCATACGCCTATTTTTACATGTTGTACTTCTCAATCTACATGAGCACATGTTTTTATTTGTATTTTGATGCGATACGCGAATCACAACCTAACTCGGCAAGAAAGCGAAGAGCAAATGAGTTGTCCAAGGCATTTTCTGTCGGCATTTTAGGAGCTATAGACTTTCTTCCTGCTTATGGCTTTGGTGTATTCCCGGTCGGTTTTGCGTTTGTTTGCTTCTTATTAGTTTATACCGCTTTCATCGTATACAAACATCGCTTAAGCAGCTTGTCCTTAACAGATATTGCACAGACGATATTGACTATCATGCATGAGCCGATATTGATCATCAACGATTCAGGAAAACTACTGTTAGCCAATCATGCCAGTGAACAACTATTCTTCAAATCTTCAACCATTGTTCCAGGAAAAGACTTTTGCCACATGATACTGGATGAAAATTTCACCCAAGAATTATCATCGATTCTAAACAATACTGAACAATCAGAGAGTGAAGCTAAATTTTACGATGGAATGTCTACCCGTCATTTACAAATATCCAAATCCAACCTCACAGATAGTTATGGATACACCTTGGCGCACATATGCGTATTCCATGACGTTACTGAAAGAAAACTGGCAGAGGAAATTCTTCAAACATCTCAGGCCCAGCTTGAACTAAGCGTTAGAGAGCGTACGCAACAACTGCAAGACATCATTGAGCGATACAAAGAGACTGAACAGGCACTACTATTGGCTAAATACTCCGCAGAGACAGCAAATCAAGCCAAGTCTGAATTTGTATCCACCATAAGCCATGAAATCAGAACGCCACTAAACAGCGTGATTGGCATGACGGAACTGTTGCTCGACTCCGAACTAAATTCTGAGCAGCAGAATTTAGCCCAGTCTGCACAAACCTCTGGCAAGCAACTCCTGGCATTAATCAACGACATTCTCGACTTATCCAAGATTGAAGCGAAAAAGATGGAATTACATACTCGAGAACTAAATCTTCATAGATTACTTCGCGAAATGTTTGAGATGTTCGAGGTATTAGCGAAGCCAAAAAATATCACACTATCCCTGTTCATCAACCCCGACATACCTCAAATCATCGTTGGCGATGAGAATCGATTGAAACAGATTTTTGCCAACCTGCTTGGAAACGCCGTCAAGTTCACCAGTAATGGAAAAATTAGCATCGAAGCCGAGGTCGATAGCGCCAGGAACTTGCTTCGTTTTGCAATTGAGGATAACGGCATTGGAATCGCTCCCGAAAATCAGGTCAAAATCTTCGACCTGTTTTCTCAGGTTGACAGTTCCAGAACTCGCCACTATGAAGGAACCGGTCTCGGTCTGGCCATCACCCAAAAACTTGTGCATCTCATGCAGGGTGAAATAGGTGTGGAAAGCAATATTGCGCACGGAACACGATTCTGGTTTTCGCTCCCACTTTCGCTACCCGCCTCAAGTGAGGCGCCCAAAAGCATTCCCACGGCTCCACAAACGACTTTGTGGAGTCAATATCGGAACGCCTTTTCGGGCAAAGTCCTATTGGTTGAGGATAATCCAGTTAATCAACAGGTTGCCACTACCTTTTTACACAAACTGGGATTGCAGACTGAGATCGCCAATGATGGCAGGGAGGGGGTGGAGTTAGCACAAACCAGATACTTTGATCTCATATTCATGGACTTGCAAATGCCCCATATGGACGGCATAAAGGCGACCCAACTCATTCGAGAACACGAAAACAAAACCAAGTCCTCTGCCACTCCGATCATTGCTCTCACTGCCAATACCAGCCAGGATGACAAAAATACCTGTCTGGAAATTGGCATGAATGCGTATCTGGTCAAGCCACTCACACTCGAAAATTTGATAAAAATTCTGGAAAAATGGCTATATCGTAAGGTTTCTTGAAGGCTTTCTCGCTATAACGTAAACTGGCTACACAATAAGAATCAGGGTATATCCAATGATCCGAGCCGCCAGTATCTTGGTCCTATCTAGTCTGTCTTTCATTGCATGTTCGCCCCCGAAGGAAACATCTTTCGATCGAATCGGCAATAGTATCGCCTATCCAGAAGTTTCTGTCGGTGAACCCATGAGCGTACAGGAATATTCCAATCGTCGAATTATAGGCGGTCGCTTTACGAATTCAGACGGCAGCAGCTTGCTAACCCGAGAGGTTTCCTACCTGAATGGTGAAATAGACAGCTATTACAACATCGAATATAACGGAAACCAAAAACTACGCAGCACCCGTTTTAGCGCACCCGGCGCAGATGCAAACTGGTTAACGCCCGACGATGTCGTCCTGCTATACACCGATTACGCACCAACAGACAATACTATTGCGTACATTATTTATGACGGCAGAGGCGCCGATGGCACCTGGTTCACCGCTGACGATAAAGTTCGCTATTATGAACGCCAGCAAACGGATGCCAGTAACGGCGAGATGCTCCATATTGCCGTGTCACTTGCCGGAGACGATGGCACATGGTTTACCAACGATGACCAGATCGGCTGGATCACACGATACGGCGCGATAGTTCAGGATCAACAACAGGTCGCAACTTATCTTACTCCCGGCGCAGATAACGATTGGTTCACGTTCGAAGACAATTCTGTTTATCAGCACTGGTTGAATATTTACGACGCTGCCGGAAATCTTGTCCGTTATATTCTATATGCCGATACCGGTATTGACGGCATACCATTTACTACTGATGACACGATAGTCTATTACCATGACCTGAGTTACGACGCTACAGGACGAATTGAAACCGTTATCATGCATCATGGCGGTCCAGGCCCTGATGCCACGTGGTTTACCCCAGACGATAATATCCATTCCTGCAAACAACTCACGCGTGATGCAAACGACTTACCGATACGTACCACGACCTATCGTACCGGCCCCGATTTGAGCTGTTTTACTCCCGACGATATAGTCTGGGGCTATCACGACGATGTCTTCGACGCCAACAATCTGCTTGTCAGAAGCAACGCATATTACGGCACGGGCCCCGATTTATTATGGTTCACGCAGGACGACTTGATCGTCAGTCAGCGCGAGTATATTCCACAACAATGAAAAATATGACCCGCTCAATTTGCGTTAAATTTTTTTTCTTGCAATACGGACTTCAAATTAGTTCGCTTGTGAGGTGCGCCAAAATGCAAACAGACGCGCTATTTAAACTGAGTAATTGAGCCTTTTTTGCAGTGCCTTCCCAGTCGATTTAGCAGTTGAATGCCTGGGTATCAAGCTGGCCAAATCGTGGTATACAATAGCCCTTACATATTTCCCTGTATAAACCCGCGCTGAAGAATCGCCCCTGCAGGTACAGGTAGCGGATTACTTGCCTGGAACCAGGTCGTCGTTGAATGGCATTGGTCACAGCCTGTTGTCACGCCAACAGCGGAGTGGTTTGCCGGTGTAGTGTGACAACTCTCACACGGACCGATAACATCATTATGATCGACACCGAACGGAACCCAGGAAGTGGTGAGATGACATGCACCACAATTTCCAGTTGATGAAATATGCGTGGGGTGTTTTCCGATAGCCACGTTTCCATTATGGCACGCGTCACAATTACCGATAACCTGATTGTGATCCACAACAATCAACGGAACCCATCGCGTTGTGTAGTGACAAGCATCGCAGGCATCCGTAGTAGTGATATGACCTGGATCCTTCCCAGGCGCGGTAACGCCGTTATGACAGTTACCACACGACCCAATTACATGAGCGTGGTCAACGCGTATAGCCGGCGTCCAAGCATTTGTCGAGTGGCATGCATCGCAGGCCTCACTACTACTGATGTGTCTTGATGATTTGCCTTTAGCCGTTGTGCCATTGTGGCAATCGAAACACTGACCAATAACTGAAACGTGATCAACAGTTATTACTGGGGTCCAGTATGACGTCGTATGACAATCATCACACGCGTCTGAACTCAAAATGTGGTCAGGGGTTTTACCAGGTACCAGTTGATTATTGTGACACTCAATGCACTGACCAATAACGAACGCATGATCGACAATAATATAGGGCTTCCATGCCGTGGTTGAGTGGCAGGCCCCGCAGTCATTACTGCTGTTGATGTGTCCCTGATTTTTACCAGGAGCAGCAATACCGTTGTGGCAAGTGTCACATGTGCCGACAACTTCATTGTGATCTACCGTACTCGCTGGAACCCATATTGATGTCGAGTGACAAGCCGAGCATACATCAGTCGTCGGAATATGCGCATCATGCTTTCCAATTGCAACAATTCCATTGTGACAGGCAATACAATCACCAATGACTTGCGAATGATCAACAACTATATATGGCACCCATTGTTCGGTCGAATGACACGCATCACAGACGTCGCTACTGGTAATATGCGTATCATTCTTCGGTGTGGCAAAGGTGCCGTCATGGCAGTTCGCGCATGCCCCTAATACATCCGCATGATCCACTTTTGTTACCGGCGTCCACACATTCGGCACATGGCATGAACCACAATTGTTCGTTGTAGGAACATGTTTCGCTGATTTACCTGGCGCTAATACCGAATTGTGACAGCTAGCGCATTCACCGAGCACAAAGTCATGGTCCACAGTAACGACAGGCATCCAACGCGTGGTGTTATGGCAGGCACCACAGTCATCCGTCGTATTAATATGCTGCGGTGATTTATCAGGCGCCAGAATGCCATTATGACAATCGCTACAAACGCCTAACACTTCGGCGTGATCAACAAGCGCCACTGGCGACCAGACCTGCGTCGTGTGACAAGCGCCACACAACTCAGTGGTATTGATATGTCCGTCCGACTTACCTTTCGCCTTGGTCCCGTTGTGACAATTTGCACCACAGTTTTCTTTACCGATGACTTCATTGTGATCAACCGATATATAGGGAACCCAGGCAATAGTCGAATGACAGGCGCCACAGGCATCGCTGGAATTAATATGTTCCGCGTGCTTGTCTGGCGCTGCGGTTCCATTATGGCAACTTTCACAAATCCCCAGGACTTCGTTGTGGTCTACACGAATCGCAGGTTTGAAAGTTGCTGTCGAGTGACAGGTGTCGCAGGCGTCTGTTGTAGAGATATGTCCAGCGTTCTTTCCTGGCGCAGGCCCGCCATTGTGGCAGGATACGCAAACACCTTTGACTTGGGTGTGATCCACCGTTATAGCAGGCTTCCATTGCAGCGTGGAATGACAAAGGTCACATGCTTCAGACGAGTCAATATGTGCCTGGTTTTTATACGGCGCAGTAGTCCCGTCATGGCAAGAGGTACAAATGCCAATAACTTCTTTGTGATCAACAATAGTGGTCGGACTCCAACCCGCTGGCGTATGACATGCCTCACAGACTTCTGTCGTATTTATGTGTCCGTTCGACTTAGGCGTAGCACTGATACCGTTGTGGCATCCGAAACACGGTCCTCTGACAAAATCGTGATTGACGACAACGATATCGGCCCAGGTAAATGGGGCGGTATTGTGGCACTCCTTACAATCATTAGTCGTAGGAATATGCAGGCCACTCTTTCCTACCGTTGTCGTGCCATTGTGGCAGTCGCTACACGCACCAACGACTTCCGCATGATCAACTGCCGACGCGGGCTTCCAGCTTGTGGTGAAATGGCAGACCTCACACAGATTGGTTACCGGTATATGGTAACTGGGCTTTCCCGCCACCAGACCATTGTCATGACAACTAACGCAGGCGGCAGTGATTTGTGTGTGATCTACGGCGGCAACAGATGTCCAGGCGGTAGTCACATGACACGCATCGCAGGCCTCACTCGATGTAATGTGTGCAGCATTTTTTCCAGTCGCGATGGTTCCGTTATGACAGTCCTGGCAAATACCTAGCACTTCATTGTGATCAACTTTTCTGACTGCATTCCAACGTAGCGTCGTGTGACAAGTACCGCACATGTCTGTGGTATTTATGTGGCCATTATTCTTACCCATCGAGATCGTGCCGTCATGACAGGAAAAACAATCTCCAATAACCTGAGTGTGATCGACACGTTTTGCCGGTTTCCATGATGCGACTGAGTGGCACATGTCGCATCCATCACTACTGGCAATATGGCTTTCATTCTTTCCTGTTGCCGTTACGCCATCATGGCACGCGATACACAAACCTGCGACCTGGGTATGATCCACTTTCAGAGCAGGCTTCCATCTCGATGTTGTATGACAAGCCTGACAAACATCTGAGGACTGAATATGCCCCGTATTCTTGCCGAGCGCACCGGTATGACATCCAACGCATTCGCCCAGCACGTGTTGATGATCCACGCTCTTGGCTGGCACCCACATCGCTGTGGTATGACAAACCTCGCAGACATCCGTCGTTGGAATATGAGTTAGCGATTTACCGGTTGCCTCTCTACCGTTGTGACAGGAGAAACAGTTATCCGATATTCCGGTATGTATTTGACCTATTGTGACACCTTGCCAGCGTCGGGTGTTATGGCAAACATCACATTCGGCAAGTGTTGGAATATGCGTCCCCGGCTTACCACTGGCGATACGATTGTTATGACAACTGCTGCAAACACCAAATACTTCCTGGTGGTCAACAGTAATTGCCGGTTGCCATACCGTTGTCGTATGACAGGCTTCGCAAGAATCTGAGGAAAATATATGCGTCCGAGATTTTCCTGTTGCTACGACACCTTGATGACATCCACTACAAGCGCCTTGAACTTCATTATGATCGACAGATTCGACTAAACGCCAGATCGTCGTATTGTGACAGGCACCACATACATCGCTGGTGGGAATATGGGTTGCGTGTTTGCCTGTTGCCAACACCCCGTCATGACAGGATTCGCACGTACCTCTAACTTGCAGATGATCCACTTTCACGCCTGCACGCCATGAATTGGTGGAGTGACAAGCAGAACAACTATCGGTACTTGTTATATGAGTGAGATTTTTTCCGCTTGCAAGCACACCATCGTGACAATTCACGCAGCGACCATTTACCTGCAGGTGATCCACTTGCAATACTGGCTTAAAGGTCAATTCGGAGTGACACGCTTTGCAATTATCCGAGGTGGGAATATGCGTCGTGGGCTTTCCAAGACTGACCTGATTGTTATGACAGTCAACGCAAACTCCCAGCACCTGAGTATGATCGACGCGTATAACAGGACGCCAGGTCGCCTGCGAGTGACAGGCATAGCAATTTTCAGTCGTCGGTATATGCGCAGTAGGCTGTCCAACTGCAGCAATCATATTGTGACAGGAATTACACGCACCACTCACTTCATTGTGATCAAAAAACAGAATTGGCTTCCAGGTAATGACACTGTGACATGCCTCGCAGCGATTCGAGCTTTGAACATGAGTCAAAGGCTTACCTTGAGCATCGACGCCGTGACAATTTCCGCATCCGTCAACAAAGGTATTATGGTCGACCGGCAAATGGTTAAGGCGTCCGCTAAGTCGCGGCTTGGCAAGATGCCCTGGTTTCACATCGAACCATGTACCTGTGTTATGACAGCTATCACACGCTTCACTGGTGCGAAAGTGATCTGCAGTCTGACCCACCGCCACAATTGAGTTATGACAGTCTTCACAACGCCCAAATACTTCCTGGTGATCCACGCGCATGGCCGGCACCCATGCACTCACAGCATGGCAGCTATCGCAATTATTGCTCGATAAAAGATGCGTTTTTGGTTTAAACGAGCCTGCCGGACCTGTATGACATGAAAGGCAATCACCTATCGTCTGCGCATGATCAAAACGGACAATTTCAGTCCAGTTGCGACTCACATGACACGATTCACAATCGTCACTAACAGCGAGATGTCCTGTCGATTTACCCGTGGCGATCTGGCTGTTATGACAATCCACACATGCGCCTTTCAGCTGCCCGTGCTCAAGAAACGCAGGTAGCCAATTCGTGCTCATATGACAAGTCTGGCACTCCCCGCTACTGGCGATGTGCGTTTTCGAGCGCTCACCTACATATTTTTCGGAGTGACATAATTGGCAAGGAATGCGATTGCGGACAACCTCATGAGACATGGATACAGCTGCGCCATCGAATCCATCAATATGACAGGCGTTGCATTTAGCACCAGCGATTGGCACATGGTTGAGGGGAATATCGATAGCTTTCGCTTGCGCGATACTGAAGAAACAAAAGACAAGAAAAATAAGAACAAGGAAAAGCCCGTCGTTGTTTTTCATCAACGAGCGATTTGAATCAAGCAGTCCATTATTTGTAGTTCTTTCGCGCCCCATGCCCCACACCACGGTAAACAATACTGTTACCGATTTATTCGGAGAACCAGGATAAACCTGATCAACACGCAGACATGAGAGGTCTTACTAGAACCACAACAATATGAAATTCTCTAAGTAATCATTGTTTTCAGTTATTGTTGGTGATCACTCAAATACCTAGACGACAAGAACCAATCTCCAATTTGGGCAAACCTCTCCCACGTGCACCCGATACATTGCTGCTTTTCCAGTGGTTTAGCACCATCTGGAAATATTCTTATTATTCGAAAGCTTATTTTCAGTTTATTGTATGATTTATTACTGAAAGTATAGGTGAGGGAAAGAAAAACTTAGTGAAATAGTCGAACAAAAAAGATTCCGTTGCCTTGAATTTCAAGGAATCGGAATGTCGCGTCAAATAATTGACCAAATAAAGATGAAATACGGTATTTATGCGCTTCAGAACACTACAACAACTCTCTTTCGCGGTGTCGAGTCGACCAGGACAACAGTAATTTGTCGGCCACCCCTTGGGCAAATCCGGCAATCCGGGATGATAAAGGCTTCTTACTCTTGTGCGTGATCTGATACAGGTCGTGATCCTGGTATTTCGAGAGCAGATAATCATCGCTGGTCTGAATCTCATCCACCAGTTTCAAATCCAGCGCGCGTCGCCCAAACCAGTGCTCACCTGTTGCGACTTGCGCGATATCGACAACCTCACGATGTTCTTTTACAAATGTTTTGAACAACTCGTGGGTATCATCAATATCTTCCTTGAACTTAGCTCGCGCTTTATCCGTATTTTCCCCAAATACCGTAAGTGTACGCTTGTATTCCCCACCGGTGATTAACTCGAAATCCACGTCGTGCTTTTTCAAAAGTCGATGAAAATTGGGAAGCTGAGCCACCACACCGATAGAACCAACTATAGCGAATGGTGCGGCAATGATGCGATCAGCAATACAAGCCATCATATAGCCACCGCTTGCGGCAACCTTATCTACAGATACCGTCAGGAATATCTTGGCATGACGTAATCGTTGCAACTGAGACGCGGCCAGACCATAGCCATGTACCATGCCACCCGCGCTTTCGAGTTTGACAAACACTTCATCGCCATCTTCCGCGATCATCAAAACGGCGCTAACTTCCTCGCGTAAGTGAGACACCGCACTCGCCTTTACATCTCCATGGAAATCGAGCACGAATACTCGCGGTCGTTTTTCCCGGTTTCCCTTTTTCTCCTTTTTGTCCTTTTGCTTCTGTTCTTTTTGCAGCTGCTTAGCTTGCTGCTTATTTGCCATGAATTGCTTGAGGACACTTTTCGTATCTTCATACGCTTCGTTTAAACGACGAATTTCAATATGAGCATCCCGCTCATCGCGGTTTCGACTCGCCATGGATATAACCAGTATCAATCCTATGACTAGTGACAGGACGATAGTCAACGTTTTGGCGGTAAAAAGGCCGTATTCATATAAAAATTCCACTTACCATCTCCATGTGCGCGCAGTGCCGAAAGGCCAGAAATCTACCATAAAACCAACTACTCTGCCGCATATCTAAAGCCACGACAGATAAACCTAGTACTAATGGGGGACTGGCTTTAGTAAATCACCTCTGCTAAAAATGCCTGACATGATTTCAACGGACACAAATCAATGAATACCGCGATCGCGGATCTTAATATCACACGACCCAAGGAAGGGATCATTGTACTCAAGGGCGAAATCAAGCGAGACAACATCCTTGATCTAGTGGAGACACTAGCGGATAACCCGATTCCTTACAACAGCGAGTTACTGATTGACGTTAGTCAGCTTGATATCGAAAGTGGTATTACACTGCTAACCCTGGTCAATACCTTGCGCGCCTTATCCAGACGAGTCTCAGCGCTCACGGTCAGCGGAGCACCGAAACAGCTTTATAACAGTCTTTACAGCACAGGATTACTCGGTGGACCCAGCGCCATCAGGCTGGAGAATCGTCGCGACGAGATGCTCGTACCCGCTTGACCAGTCGGCAGTAATATTGCTTCTCAGTTAGTCCTTTATATCTGCCGTTTGGCTTATTACACAATGCATCTATCCCGGTTATTCGTTTTTGCTCTCCTGCTGTGCCACATATTTCCCGCCTGGTCACAATCAGACAAGATATTTCAGCCAGAGAAAACCATACAAGAAAAACTTGACGCCTGTGCAGATCTGCTCGAACAGATCCGAAACTCAGATTGCGGAAACCACATTTTGAATTTTCTGGAAGGTGGCTATATTGCCGGCGGGCTTACAGGGTATCTGCTAACGACTTCCCCCGGTATAGACGGCGCATCCGCGCGATTCAACGGCGATCTACACCTTATGCCCAAGGTCATGCTTAAGACGCGATTGAATTTCATCGACGAAACAGATTTTGGATACGACTATGCTTTTGGTTTCGAGCAGGCTCACGCCTTGAGCCAGACGATAAAGCGCCCCAATGGCAGTACCACTCGGGATTTACGAACCTATACCATTGCCAATACATTTTCGACCCAGGCCAGTCTGTTTTATTCCTATGGCGCGAAAGACTTCACACCCCGTCGATATGTACTCGTAGGGCTAGGCTTCGGCTTGGGATACGCGGATATTGTCGGCCACGGATATTTAACCGAAGGCGTAGAATCCAGTTCACCAACCTGCTATCAGGCTGGGATTGATTTGATCAACGAAGCCACTGGAGCACTAACCGCTCTTGAGCAATCCTGTGAATTAAAATCCTATCGCCGTATCGGTGTCGGATATAGCGGAAGATTTTATATAGATATTCGATACGACGATTTCTATTTTTCTATCGATACACGGGCGATCCAGCTTTCCTCCGGCAAGTCTCTTTCCCTTGGTACAAGCGGTTTGCAGGTTAATCCAGCCATTAGCGCCATCACCGTGTCATACATCTATAACCTGTAAGCTCATGATCACATTAGAATGACCTAATATGATTAAATGCCTTATTGATCCATAAAAATAACTTGTAAGCAAAATTCCCGACACATATACTTTCCCATTAATCGATTTTCATCTCATCATGAAGGAGGAGATAAAGATGAAGCAGGACAAAGCAGAAACCACGCGCGTCACCATTATCTTTATCGTGTGCTTACTCGTATACGCATCACTCGCGAGCTTCGTACTCACTAACGCCGCTTAATCGAAAAAGGCCGTTACCGGCCTTTTTTCTTGGAATAAAACTCATGCCCCTCCCATCCGTCCTGTTTATACACGAAGCCGGGGGCGGAAGTTGGGAATGGTGCGTGTGGGAAAACATCTTCCGCCAAAATCAATTTCAAACATACGCCATCAATCTTGAGGCCGCAGATAAAGGTCTCGAACACACCACCAGTGCAGACTATCTAAATCAAACGAAACGTTTTGCCGAAAGACACCAATTGATTACACCTGTTATGGTTGGTGTCGGCATGGGAGGCATGCTCGCACTTCGCTTTGCACAGGAGTCCCAGCCCAAAGCCATCGTGCTGATAAATCCCCTAGGCCCACAGGCCTGGATCGGTGAAGAATTGACGATTCCCCCTGTGGTTATTCCTTGGCGTAATGAAGACAGGGAATGGCTAGACGATATGCCATCATCACACCCTCGCGACGAAATCCAGGAAAGGAGAGAATCGGGGGCAGTGCTCAAGGATCTCTATTTGAAGCAAACCACGCCCTCAGTTACTTGCCCTTGCATGGTCCTGATTGGGGAACAACATAATGTTGCTCCACCCGAAACAGGTAACGAACTTGCCGACGCCCTCAATGCCCAGGTGATCGCTTACAAAGGTACCGATGCTATTGCTGCGCTACTCGGTTTTGAGGCCAAGGCTATCGCTCGACAAGTTTGCGCCGAGCTTAAATTATTAGAAGCCTGACAAGCTCACCAACAGGCCAATCAAACCTCCGAAAACGCCGCCCCACACCACAAGCCAGCCCAGATGCTGTCTAATCATCTCCTGAACAATCTGTTTAACCATTTGCGGTGTCAATTCATCCAGGCGCTGATCGACAATCGATTCGATGCGCTGCGACATATCGGCGCTCAAGCTGTCCGCATCGATACTCCGGGCAAGCGCTTGCTTAAACACCGGACCACTCACCATCTCATTCAATGCCGTTTTGATCTTTTCAATAAACGGCTCTTTCAACCGATCCAGGGCGGCTTCTCCACCAAACATACCGAGCATGCCGCCAAAGGACGACTCCATAATCGCATCGACCAGTTTCTTGAATATGCGCTCGTAGTCCAGCGCATCAATGATCTGCCCAGGCTTCAACCACTGGCTGATAGTGTCTTCTTCTTCGGCAATAAATCGTTTTAGATTCGCCTCGGTAAAAAATTGAGTCATGATCAATTGCTTGATCGCATGTTTAAATTCGGCGAATCGATTGGGTATCACCCCTGATCCATATAAAAGCGGGACGCGTTCAAATAACATGTGTATTGCCAGCCAATTAGTCAATGCGCCAGACAGCGCAAAAATACCGACTGAGAAGATCTGATCACCAAACTGCGGCGAAACCAGACCACCGACCACTAATAGCGCCGCCAGGGCGTTGGTAGCTAAACTTTTGTTCACTTAATCACTCCATAGCCCGATTCTATTTTCATATCATTCAGGCAGTTATCCACTTCTTCAGCTCGCCTTAAGGAAACATTAATGGCGACTGGAGTATAAAACTCGGCCAGGCTATATATCTGAATCTGTATAAAAAGGAAACCCACCTCGGGTTCATCCAAAAGGATAATAATAAAGATGAAAAAAACAATAATCACGGGGCTGTTTTGTCTTCTATTTGTAGGTTGCGGTGGCGGAATACAGCTAGCGAATCAACCAAACAACAAGCCTGTCGCACAAGACGACGTATACGAGATAAACGAAGACGAACCGCTCGAGTTGAACGCACTGTTCAATAATGACACCGATCTGGACAGCGACAAACTCACCCTCGCTGCCTATACTTCACCAGAATTTGGAACACTTAGCCGCAGTGAAACCGGAATCCTGGTTTTTCAACCGCATACTGACTTTACCGGCAGCGACAGTTTTACTTACACAGTGTCCGACGGGCATGGTGGTACCGACAGCGCTAACGTTAAAATCGTCGTAAATAATATCAATGACGCCCCGGTGTTTACTGACAAGCCGATCGCTATATTCACCGATCAGGTCAACACACCACTTATGCTGCTTGATAGCGGCGCAATTGTCGATGTCGACAGCCCCGTCCTGGCGTTTGAGCTAATCAGTAAAACCAGTAAAGGCAGCATATCGCTGAACGATGCAGGAGAACTTCGATACACGCCTACCCCAGGCTACACGGGTAGAGACAGCTTTATCGTCAAGGTCAGCGACGGTGAACTCAGCTCCGAAGGCACCGTCGTGCTCAATGTTGGCGACATCAATTACGCGCCCGTAGCCAGTAACGATGAGATCACTGCAGCAAGAACTAACTCCATTACCTTCAACGTTTTCGATAATGATACTGACCCCAATCAGGACAAACTCATTATGCTAGATTGGACGCCTCCTTCAAAAGGCAACGTACTTTATATCGGTGAAGGTGTTTTTTCCTATACGCCCCATATTGACAGCGACTCTGGCACTGATGAATTCAGCTATACCGTTGGCGACAACAGGGGCGGAAAAGCCAAAGGGACTGTTTCCATCGAGATTGCGCAAGACTGGGGAAATAGAAGTACTCACTCCGAAAATAGCGATTTCTCCAATCAAATTATCGATGACGCCGGCAACATCACATTGGTTTGGACTAGCGCCAATAAGCACAAACTCTTTCACCTGTGGACTCGTCGATATGATGCAGACGAAGCAAAATGGCTAGAAGCTAAGCGCATGGATCAAAAAGACGAAGGCCGTCAATTCAAACAAATTGATTTGCGTAGCGATGCCTCAGGCAATGTCACGCTAAGCTGGCTATTCGATGAGAATGGACGCGGTGTTATCCATGCCAATCGATATGAACTGGCGACAGGATGGAGTCAATCACCAACTGTTGTGTCGAACATAACCAATAACAGTAGCTTTGGTGTTATTCCTGCCTTTGATGTCGCCAGTGACAAACTCGGAAACGTATCTTTTCTGTGGTATCAAAAAGTCTCCTCAACTTATGATCTTTTACATGCTCATTACAACGCTGCTAATGACAGTTGGCTTTCTGCGCAGAGAATACCGTTAAATATTGAGCAAACAAACAGCGCCGCACAGATTAGCGTAAGTAACGGCATTATCGCATTAACCTGGCTAGAAAATCAGACGCTGAAGGCACAATACTCCGTCAACAATCTCGGAGTTTGGAGCAATAACGCAGGAGAAGCGGTTTCTCTTCCGGGTGCCAATGTAAGCGCGATAGAGAATGTCCAACTTATGCAAGACAGCGCAGGGAATATTCAGGTCTTGTGGTCACAAATAGTTACCCCAACAGGCGGCTCCGCAACAGGTGACGGATTGTGGATAAAGTCAGTTAACATCGTCGACAAGGCGTGGTCAGACGCATATAGAATCAGCGCCCCCCTAAATGTATCAAGAGTAGACACCCTTGCCCTTGCCCAATCAGCGGAGCAAATAAGCAGCGATTTAATTGTTGTGTGGCAACAGGACACCCAACTCTACGCAAATGCAAGCCGATTTGGCAACAGTTGGGATGCAAGCCTGGCCAAGCTGGTATCCGATGGAACACAAACTGGAGCAATAGGAGAGATTGTGCTGCTGCAATCTGGCGAAGGTGCAATAGCCATTTGGGAACAAAGAAACGCCAGCGACAGCTTTTCGAATTATTGGTCAAATAGTTTTGGCTTTGACGAAAAAGACGAACTGAAGATTGGGCTTGGTTCTATATCCAGTGCCGCCGCTGTTATTGTTGACAACAACAGCGGTCCGATTGCCGAGTTTCAAGCCCTTGTTGATCAATCAGGAAAAGTTCACGCGCTTTGGATTCAGGACGAAACCAACAATGGCAATACCATCACCAGCGTATACGCCAATCAATTTACAACGAGCAGTAACTGGAAGCTTAAACCTTCTTTGATTTCAGTCGACAATATCGGCGCGGCCGAGACCTTGGGGACACCAAAAAGTCTCCATGCTGAAGCAACAGATGAATCGGAAGTCATCGCGATTTGGGAGTACAAATTCACAGAAATTGATGTCAATATTACACATCAAATTTGGACTAATACTTTCGACACTCTGAACTGGTCAGAGTCATTCAAGTTGTCGGACGATTCCAATATTGATCATCAATTGAAGTATTTCGGTATCAGTGACAACGGAAATGCCTTTAGCATCTGGTCATCCTATGACGGAGAACACGAAACTCTTTTCGTACGCGAACGAAAAACGGGAGGAGAAGCGTGGCAAGCAGGCCGTGAGTTGAACGTAAGTTCACAATACACGATTTCGGTTAGTGACGTACTTTACAATCCACTCGGACTTCCTAGTGTTTTTGGTTTCAGTGATATTACTGATGTGTCTTCGGGCCAGTTATGGTCTGTTGATTTTAGGTAATGTTGCGAATGGGAGCCTTCGAAAATGTTCTCAACAGAACAAAACTCTATTCTCGTTGACATGCATCGCAACAACTAAAATTCTGTTCCCAACCACTTGCTATACGATTTGGCTGGAAGAACTCTGACAAGATTACAAAAGAGATAAAGAATATGTACAAAAAAATAATATTTGGAACACTACTAACATTTGTCTGCTTGGGTAATTCACATGCCAATAGTGAGTATCTTGTTGCCAGGGTAGGTGCCATGTTAATCAATACCGCAAACACTAAACCACTATTGGCCTCTGGTTTGTATTACGGTTATGGCCTGGATGAACGTACCGCTATCGAGGCAGAGGCAAACATCGGCCTCGCAGGCGGAAAATACAATCAAGGTGATGGCAATTTTGGCAGCTTCGATGTGTGGACAATCGCAGCCTATGGCGTGTATCGTTACCCATTTACCCATAATTTCTATGCCAAAACGAAACTCGGTTTGTTATACGAAAACGTAACGAATAACACACGAGAAAAGAAGCTTCCACAACGTGACTACGGCGTATCCGGTGGCATCGGTCTAGGTCTACGCTTCAAGCAAGCCCTTACACTGGAAGCCGAGTTTACTCTACTGGAGCAGAATATTTTTTATTCAGGCATGGGCATCCATTACCAGTACTAAATCAGCTATTCTTCGTTGAGCTGCTTATCAAAGGTAAACATCAAATTTGCGCAGGCCTTTTGACGTGACTTTAATTCTTCAAAGCTAATATTGGCAATGTCGAGTTTACCATCAAGATGATACTTGCAAACCAGTCCAGGTTGACTTGAGTCTTCGCGTAGTATCAGCGCCTTACCTGGCTGTAGCTGAGCTTCCAATTCTGCGCCGACATAGAATGAATACTGGTTACGTTCCCGCGAATACTGGGTAAATGGATTTACCTCCATACGCTGTATAATGCCTATAAAACCATCAGCAGGTTCTGATTCGGGCTTTGGGGTACTGGCCGAAGCAACCGCCATAGAAATTTCACCGTCAAACATACCTGGCGGCCCCGCTGGAATGTCTTCGATCTTCGCAACATCAGGCGCGGTAGTTTTTTCAGACTGTGGAATCTGCGAAGCACATGCGGATAACATTATAAAAACGCCAACGGCCACGCTAAAAAATATCGTTCTCATTTCCTTCCTCCCAGAATGTCCAACTCATACCTTTACTTTAAAGATATAAACTACGTCAAAGTGTTTCAAGGCAATCTCAGTCTTTTTTACAAACCCTGATTTTTTGTAAACTGAATTACCTTTTTCAATGGTGATAAATTGATTTCGTCAAAGACTGTTCCGGCTCGTGTGCGCAAAATCATCATTACTGCCTGCGCGACATCATCTGGTTCAATGAAGTTATCCGAATCTTCTCCAGGTGAAAAAGCCAATTGATCAAAAAAAGGTGTCTTGACCATACCCGGGTTGATAATACTGACGCGTACGCCTGCCTTGGCGCTTTCATCCCTCAATGCCTGAGCAAAGCCACGTAGCGCAGCCTTACTTGCGCTATATATCGCACCTCGTCTACCACCACTAATACCGGCCTCTGAGCCCATTAAAACGATATCGGATTTATCAAATCGCTTCAATCCAGGTAGAAATTGCCTGATAACATATATCTGTCCGACGAGATTCAGGTCCAAAAGAGAACGTATTTGATCGAAAGAGAACTCTTCCAGCGAGCCAAAACGCCCCATACCGGCGCAACAGATAAGCGCATTCACATCGCTATGTTGTTTATACAGCGCATTCAATTTCGTCGGCAGTTGATCTAGATCAGCCAAATCCATGGAATGAAATGACAATTTCTCGTGCGAGAGAGGCATTTTTGCCGGGTCTCGTGCCACCCCTAAGACCCTCGCACCTGCCTCAAGTAATTGGCGACAAATCGCCAGGCCGATACCACTGGAGGCACCGGTTACCAATACTTTTAAGTCATGTATATCGTCAGTCATATAGGCAAGGAAAAAAGGCGTTGTTGTCAATATATCGCATTATCTGCTGCTTACAATAGTCCATTATCTCCTGTTCCACATCATCACGATAGGCCATCATTCCTTTGCGGTCCTGCATCGGACCCGCGAAGAGTTTTTCTTCGGGATAGAGTTTTTGCACCTTACGGAAAAAGCCTGTAGGCAAGCGGAACACCCCTAGACTCACGGAGTGAATCGACTCAGGTTTGATTGCCGAAAAAACCTGGCTAAACAATTCATCGTAGTGTTGTTTGAAGTTTGCATGGTAGATAATTGGATCGAAACGTAGCCCTAACTTCCACCCTGCATTGGCCAATTTATTCATGGCATCCAAACGCCTTTGCAACGGAGGCGTTTTATGCTCAAGACTCTCAGCGATATTTTCCGGCGACAGACTAAACGCCACAACCACATTATCCATTGCCTCACGTCCGAGCAAGCCGCGAATCTGTGTACTTTTGGTGCGCAACTCAAGAAGCTTTCCTGGCTGTTGCTGAAAAAAGTCCAGACAGGCCTCTGCGAAGCCAGTAACAGGCTCAAGCGCGAGACTGTCGCAGTCATACCCAGAGAAGAAATGCGATGTCTCGTGCCGCGAAGGAAGCACTTGTATCGCACTAAAAAAATCTTCGTAGTTGACAAACAGTACATAGTTCGCCGACTGGTACATGCCTTGTAAAAAACAGTAGCGACAGTCGTACACACAGTTCAACATGTGGGAAAAATAGTAATTCTCTGAGGCGCCGATACCATAGCCTTCTGGTGCTTCTAACACATGATTTTTGTACTTTCTCGCCAGAATCAGGGACGGGTTTTGCTTCTGCAATCTAAAACTTTGTGCTGAACGATTAAATACCTCACCATAGTTTTCACAGTACACGATTTTCGCCTCAGGGAAACGCCCGGTGATTTCCAGTACACGTGGGTGACTCGCTACTTCTTCTTCAATGTAAAGCGTTTGAAAAAGCATAGTTAGAATTCCGGCACAATATTTTCCACACGTTGAGTAAGTTGGGACAAAACTTCTGCACTGGATTTTATCTTTGCCATTTCGTCCAGGTTAATCTCAGGCCCCTGCAGGACAAACATGCGGTTTAGCAGCGGCAACAACTGCCGCTGTTGCGTCGCACTAAAGTGAAAGCGTTTACATAGCTCATGATAAATTGGCAATACAAGCTCATCGGAAGGCAGGGACTCGGCCAATTCCAGTAGATGGGCTTTCATAGATTGCAACGGCTGCAGCAAGGCGTCAACACACTTGATTACATAGGCCTTATCGACGTGACCAATTCCGCTATTATCGGTATCGGAAACCGTCTTAATACTTTGAACCAGTTCTGCAGTAGAAAATCGATTGGCGGTAAAATAAAATGCAGATGCCTCCATGTCATACAATCCGGGATGATTATATGCCAACTCAGGCGTGTCGACGCAATACAAGATTTCAGATTCAAGATTGCTTAATGGAGGCAACGGCGGATAAAATGTCTTACTCGTCGCAACATCAATTAGCTTATTCACTAACAGGGTTTTCCCAGTTTCATACCCCTTCGCACCACAAACACCGACATTAATCCACACATCATTCGGGTGGGCATACTTTCCATAGACATAAGCGATCGCCGCCGCACACGCCAGCTTTCCAATGCCTGACACCACCAGGAAGTCGTTTTCCCGCTGATAAACTGCGAACGGTTTGCTTTCGATCTGCTTCAATCTATGGGCATCAATTAACGGTCGTGCTTCTGCAGACAAAGCGCAGTGAATAAAAGCCTGTCTCATCATAACTCCCGAATCAGTCGTTTATACCGATGCACTTCTTCGAGCTTTCCCCGTTTTTGTGCCCCCTTAACATAAACGGAAATCTTCTTAACTAACATTTCACGCGTTGCATCGTGCAAATTTGGGTCTAGCTCACCATGCTTCAAAATAGACGCCAGCGATTGAATACGAAACCTATCCATACCCCAATAGCGCCTGGACAGCTGATCCTCATGTCCCCCATATTTTTTTATTAGAGGCTGGTCTAGATACAATACGGGATATTTCGAACACATTCTCAGCCACAAGTCATAGTCTTCACACGCCGGCAGGTTTTCATCAAACACGCCGATTTCGTGAAAAACACTTTTATGGATTAATACCGATGAAGGTGAAATTGCGCAAAGTGGCAGGCAGCGCTGATATATCCATCCTCCGTATTTGCGGTGTTTTCGCATCTGATTGACGCGAACACCGTTGCGTATCCAGATTTCTTCCGTATGACAAATCAAATATTCTGGCTTCGCGCGTAACGCCGCTTCCTGCTGCGCAAGCTTTTCAGGCATCCATTTATCATCGGAATCCAAAAGGGCAATCCACTCCCCGGCGGCCAATGCTATACCCGAATTACGGGCAGAGCTCACTCCACAATTATCTTGCTTTATGTAAATCACCTGAGGAAAACTTTGCGCAAGCATTTCTTCGGTGCCGTCTGTCGAGCCATCGTCAATAACAATGACTTCGTCTGGCAAACGCGTCTGGGAAAACACAGATTCGAGCGATGTTTGCAGACGCGAACATCTATTGAAAGTGGGAATAACGACAGATATGGAAAAATGTTTTGCGTCCACTCGCTGTGCAACTACGATTTGCGCGGCACTGGCAGATAGGGTGCGTTTCGAATCTTGTCGTGTTTCACCATACGATATTCGACAAAGTCTTTCTCGTCGTCGAAGTGCATAAAAGGATTGCCGTCCAGTTCGTCCTGCATACGACTCGTTTCACGATCGGAATAGTTGTGGCCGGGATGAATGCAGGTATGAGCAGGCATACTGCCACCGAGCTTTTTCAAGGTCTGGTACATCACATGAGGGTCGCCACCTTCGAGATCGCAACGGCCACAACCAAAAACAAACAGTGTGTCGCCGGTAATTAAATCATCTCCTAATCGGTAGCATGCTGAACCTGGTGTATGACCAGGCGTGTGTAAAACAGATATCTCAGTTTTACCGAGTTGTATCATGTCGCCGCCATGATGTGTTGTTGGCGTATCCTGGTATTCGCCCCAAAATTTTGCTTCTTCCTTCAAAAGATGCACTTGCGCATCAAATTCCTTGTGTACATCGCCAATGCCATTGATATGATCGAAATGGCTATGCGTCAGCAAAATATCGGTTATCTTCAAGCCAAGTGATTTTGCTTTGGCGTTGACTTTGCTCACTTCCCAGGCGGGATCGACGACTGCAGCGGTCCTGGTCACAATATCTTCGATCAGATAAACAAAATTTTCCATCGGACCGAGTTCCATCGTATGAATGCGATAGGGCTTATCATTACTCATCGTCGCACCGCTCACTGTTTGCCTTGAATATCACGCAGTTTGTTTGCCGCGATCCCCGCTTCTCCAGCCTGAGCTACAGCTCGCGCTAAACGTGCAGGCGCCGAGCGTCCCATGCACATATGTTTTGGATCACCGTTAATCGCTTCAACGAAACCTTCTAACAGGTTTTCTCTATCATATTGTGTGTCGGTAAGCCATTCTTGAATGTCGATTACATCGCTGGCGACTTCTCGTGCAAGTTGTTGTTGCTCTTTCCACAAGGTTTCGACATCTCCACCAACCACTAGACCCGAAACATTAGTGGTAACGATATAAACATTTTTCAGCACCAACTCCCGCTGCATCTCAATTTCTGTCTCTACTTTCTTAACTGGAATTTGTAGCGATGTCAGCGCTTCCATCAATATAGAGGCGGCGGGTCCAAATACCGGGCTCGGTATCAAGACCTTCACATCCTGTCCTTTCTTTTTTTCGAACCAGACGGAGATCACAGTAGGTTGATCATATCCATACTGCTTCCAGTCGCGAGGCAATAATTCGTTTTGCAACAAACCCAGTTTCCCGCGCCATTTTTCTGGAATAGTTTCCATAGATGCTTGTAGATCAGCCTCACCAACTGCCAAAAGCACCAACACAGGGTCCGGGATTAGCTCCGCCTCGGCTTGCATATCCATATCTCTGGTTACGGGATAGACCGGATAGCCCGCTCGCAGCAATCCGCGCGCAAACACGCCACCCATCTCCCCCTGACCGATAACAACAACTGTTTGTTTCATAAGCTATTCCAGGACATTTTCTAAAAATTAAACGCTTGGCAGGCCGAAAGAGGATGGCCAACGTGGGCCTATCCTAACATTAGAGAGCATCAAATTCGAACCGAATCGGGGTCATGGAAAGTTCCCCAGCCTTCACATAGGCTGTCGACGATCCGTCGCTACCAAGGCAAATGTTTCTGTTGGAAAAAAGAATCGCGGCTATCTTCTTTAACGTATTCTCAGACCGCATTTGATTCTACAAACGTTACTATTTCACTTCGCCTAAGTCGCCCGCGAATAATTTTGTACCGCCAAAAAAAAGTGGCCACAAGGGCCACTAAAGACACAACGCAGCAGCAAAACTAGTAAGTAACTGTCACCGTCCTCGTCGCGGGACTTGAATCAACAGCCCCTCTGGAATCGGTCACCGTTAGCGTTATCGTGTAGACACCGGGAACATCAAACCGACCCCAACCCGGCGTCGCCCATGTGTTATTGATTGATGTACTCACACCACCTTGAAAATCCCATTGATAAGTCAACGCATCTTGATCAGCGTCGTAGCCGCTACCATCAAAATACAACCAACTTCCCGCGCGTATTGTTGCATCAGCAGTAGGCGAGATTATCGTACCGTTAGGTGGGGTATTCGTGGTTGATCCAATAACCGTGATAACACGCTCGGCGTAGGTTTGAGAAATCAAACCAAGCGCATCGACGGCCCAAACGCGGATATTGAATGTCCCCGCTTGATTGAATTGCACATTACCCGGAGTGGCACCCATCGCATTCGGCGCAACTCCAGCCATGCTCCAGTGGTATGTGAGTGGATAATGTCCGTCGATATCTGCACCCGTAGCGCTGAAGTAGACGTAATCACCCACGTTAATTGTCCGATTTGTTAACGGTTGACTAATCGACACTGTTGGCGCCTGATTTGTTGTTGCACTGCCCACAACTGTAATCAAGCGTTCTGCAGGAACAGGATCAGAAATACCAGTCGCATCGGTAACTACCAGACGCACCCGATACGTACCTACTTGATTAAAACTGATCTGACCTGGATTTTGCGCGAGTATATCTGGAACAGCACCATCGAAACTCCAACGATAGCTCAATGGATAATTGCCATCGGGATCAACACCGGATGCCGTGAAGTTAACGCGATCACCAACAGTAATCGTCAAATCTCCAGTGGGCGTATTGATAATACCATTCGGTGGCACGGATACAGGCACATTCGCCACTACGGTTATCGTGCGTGTTGCTGGCGTCGGATCGCTCGCCCCAAGATTGTCGGTTACACTCAACTGTATGTTGTATGTACCCGCTGTTGTAAACAAGACCTCACCTGGGTTTTGCAATGCACTGCCAGCGCGTGCACCATTGAAATTCCACGAGTAAACATATGGCGTATTACCTTCGGGGTCTGTCGCGTACGAGGCAAAATACACGCGATCACCCTCGTATATCGTCATATCGCTGGCCGGTGAAAGAATGACTGCGTTAGGTGGACTATTCGCAGGTTGAAAATCGCGAACCGTAATCACTCTTGTTGCGGGAGAAGCATCACTCAGACCTAGTGCATCGCTCACGGTAAATGTTACATGAAACACACCTGGTGTCGTAAATTGCACCACACCTGGATTCTGCTGTACCGAAGACGACGCCCCTCCATCAAACGTCCAGAGATAAGTCAGTGGCGTATTGTTGTCCGGATCAAATCCGTATCCGGAAAAATTCAACCAATCACCAGCATTAATTGTTACATCGCCTATCGGTGTCGATATCACACTGTTAGGTGGAACATTAATAACCGCAGGATAGTTGACGGTAACAACAACTTGTTCCGGTGTCGCATCGGACAGTCCATGCACATCAGTCGTTATCAAGCGAATGGTGAAAACCCCCGGACTCTGGAAGCTGATATTTCCTGGTACACGGGTAGTCGTGTTTGGTGCAACCCCGTTCATATCCCAGAAATATGTGACTGCATCTCCATCAGGGTCTGTAGCGCTGCCACTAAAGTACACAGTGTCGCCAACATCTATCGTAATGTTTCCTGTTGGCTGGTCAATCGACCCGACAGGCGGACGATTCACCGGCACACCCTCGACAGTTACCAATCGCGTCGCCGGTTGCGGATCGGCGAGTCCTAACGAATCTGTTACAACCAGATTCACTTCGTACACGCCTGCGCTTGGAAAAGTGATCAAGCCAGGGTTTTGCACATGTGCATTCGGCGCGCCTCCACCGAAATTCCAGTGATAGGCAAGCGGTGTATTGCCGTCGGGATCAATACCAAGCGCACTAAAGTTTACACTTTGTCCTTCGGTGATAACGACATCGGATACGGGTGAAGTAATCGTTCCATTTGGTGGAAGATTTTGCGCAATTCCCAGGACCGACACCGTAATCATGGCCGGTGTTGGATCGCTTGCACCACGAGCATCGGTAGCGGTCATGGTGATGTTATACGTACCTGCCTGTGAAAATGTTGCACTATGGCTTCGCGTCGTTCTGTTCGGAACTGAACCATCCATATTCCAGTAATAGGTGACCGCATCACCCTCAGCATCTGTAGCACTCGCACTAAACGATAAAGTATCGCCGACATATATCGCCATATTACCTGTCGGTTGCGTGATACGCCCGTTGGGTGGAGTGTTAACTGGTACGCTTTCGACAGTAACCATTCTTAGCGCCGGTGTTGGGTCGGCCAGACCTCGTGCATCAGTTACCAACAGACTAATGTGATAAACGCCCGGCGTATTGAATACTACGTCACCCGGATTCTGAATATTGAAATTCGGCCGACTACCATCCATGTTCCAAAGGTAACTGATGGCGTCACCATCTGGGTCAACACCAGAAGCCGTTAATCGAACAATGCCGCCTGCGGAGATAACCACATCTTGCGCAGGTGATAGGATAATTCCATTGGGTGGAGTGTTCGTAGCAACCGGGTTTACCGTAATTGTTCTACTCGCTGGTGTTGGATCGACATTGCCGTAAATGTCACGAACGCTTAGCGTTACTGTGTATGTACCTGCTTGATTGAATCGAATATTTCCAGGTGTTTGCGAATTGTTTACTGCGGCAACATTTGAGAAATCCCATTGGTATGTGACGGGATCATTTTCAGGGTCACTTGCAGTTCCAGAAAAGAAAACTGTTTCACCTGCGTTAATAGCAAGATTGGTCGATGGTTGCAAAATCGTCCCATTGGGTGGGCTATTACTCACAACAACAGCTCCACTACAATTAGCAGGAGCGCCTGCAACAACCAGGGAGAATTCCAGTGATCGACTTTTCGCGCGAACTTTACATGGAACGTCAGTGTTTTGATTGATTGTTTTCGACAAACGCCACTGCATGCGTGAATCGACTACCGCTGTTCCGACATACAGGCCGGAATCTGCATTTAGGACGTCTACGCTTGCATCACCAGCGTTTGCATTTCCACTAACAATGAGACGACTTCTGTCTGCTCGCCATTGCGCACGTGTAACAAAATTGGTCGTCAATACAGCGGCTCGAACGACATCTACCTGTTCTTCACCAGATTCGCCAGATAGAAGCTCACCGTCATTTCCTGGCGGCTTCGCGCAGGCTGACAAAAGTAATAGTAGAAAAATAGAGAACGTAAGAAATATATTGCGTTGGTAATTCTGAGAGTAAGTAGTTTTCATTTATAACCTCCATTTGCGCGTGCGAACTACACCACATCCCTGTAGCAAGGATGACCGCATAGATAAAATTGCCGGAAGTTATTGTTCGAAACTAATTTTTATTTTTACGCATTTGAAGGGGATGTTGATTCCAACACCAAAGCAAAAACCCAGACCCTTCCCACGAAGAAATATTATTTTTATATTGCAAAAGATAGAACGCGAAGCGAGATAATTCAAGGCAAAAAATAAAAAAAACAGAAAAGAAAAAGCGACGAAAACTAATAAGTTAACGTCGCTTTTTCAGTTGTGATTAAGTAACTGTGAGCGTTATGGCAACACGGTTATCACACGAATCGAAGGCGTAGGATCAGACACGCCAGATGCATTGCGTACTGTAAGCTTAACGACATATACACCGGATTGTGTGAATGTCATATTGCCTGCGTTTTGTGAATTTGGTTGAACACCTGTTGCAGGTAGACTTCCAAAATCCCAGGTATAAAGCAGTCCCGCAGCGGATGCACCTGAAGGATCGTATCCTTCCGCAGTGAAGTTAACACTTTCATTGCGACGAATCGTCATATCACTCAATGGCGAGGTGATATTGCCATTCGGTGCTAAACCAAAACCGCTACCTGCTCCTGCACCACCAGTACCAGGCGTGCCAACACCACCACCTATCGGCTGTCCGGTACAGGCACTGCTATTGATCACAGTAAAGGTACGACGATCAGGCGTGGCGTTACCCGCTCCTGTAGTCGGATCGTTTGCACTCAATGTCACTTCGTAACTACCCGCCTGATAGAAAATCATCGAGGTTGTTATTCCAGAGCGGAAGGCAAGCGCCTGGCCATTCTGGTAGAAGGTCCACTGATAGTTAATCGCGGTACTGATGTTAGAGGCCTCAAAGTTCACATTCGCACCACAAGCAAACGTGCTGTTGTTTTGTGGTGACTGAATCACTGCATTGAGGAAACCACCAACAGAGCCGCCCGCACCAGGAAAACCCGGTATACCTGTGCCAAATGGCGTACCACCATTTGCAACAACTGAGATAGTGCGAGTAGCAGACTGACTAACTGCACCAGTTGTTACGTCAACATATCTCAGTGTTACGTTGTAGTTGCCCACTCGGTTAAACGTTACACGACCTGGACCTTGCGCCTGAACAACACTGCCGAACTGATTAGAGAAGGTTAGTGATGCAACCGCTCCATCAAAATTCCAGCGTTGAGCATAGCCACCACCAACATTCGATGCAGCGAAATCAATACTGCTGCCAACATTGATAGTCATATTGTTCTGCGCAGGCAGAGTTATGACCGGCGTTACACTCAGAGGAATACTACCGCCACAGCTAAAACCTGCACTACAAACATTAACCGTTTGCGTCGCCTTACCAAAGCGACCTTGCGCATCGGTGTAATATAGGGCCACGTTGTAACTTCCTGCGCGCTTAAACGTTACGCTTGGAGAAGCTACTGTCGTATCAGGTGCGCCACCATCAAAGCTCCAGTAGTAGTCTGTGATCACACCGCCAGTTGTATTGAGCACCTGGAAGTTCACAGGAACTTCGACCATAGCAGAACCAGAAATGACTGAGATGGTTGCGCCTAACGCTGGTGTTGGATCAATAACTTTTACAATACGAGTCACTGTATCGCTAGAGATACCATCACTCACCGTCAAGCGAACAGGGAATTCCCCAACTGTTGAGAAATAGACCAAGCCCGCATACGCAGTATTGTAATTCACTTGCGTAGAACCCGTCAGGAATCCGAAATCCCAGTTGTAAGACATTGCTGCCGGAGCAGAATCAGGGTCATAGACAGAGCCCATGAAGTTGATACTGTCACCGCGACGAATCACTACGTCGGTTGCAGGAGAAACAATCGATGCAATTGGTGGTTGAGTCAGATTGTTACCGACTACCGTTACCACACGTACATCTGGGGTCATGTCTCTTGCGCCAGCGTTATCAACTGCCGTCAAGCGTATACGGAAGGTTCCGGTACGGTTGAAGGTGATTGGCGGAGTAACCTGACCGGTGGTATTTTCTTCAACCCCATCGAAGTTCCAGTTAAACGTTACCTGACCACCTTCTGGATCAGATCCCAGTGCAGAGAAACTCAGGCTCTGACCGACACTGATAGTCATGTTGACGTTTGGATCAATGATCGAACCATTTGGCGGCTGATTAAATCCAGTAGTCACACCTTGTACAGTTACCTTAACAACTTCTGGCGTTGGATCGCTCGCGCCTTGCGAATCGGTCGCAGTGAAACGTATGCGATAAGTACCAGGTTGGTTGAAGATGATATCACCAGGATTTTGCGCGCGAATATCCGGCATCGCGCCATCCATTTCCCAACGATACAACAACTGTGTATCACCATCTGGATCTGTTGCTGTACCCGCAAAACTGACTGACTGCCCAAGAGCGATCTGAATTTCGTTAGACGCAGGAGCAACTATTCTGCTCACTGGCGGACGATTATTCACACCGATCGAAGTATTCGCACCAACAGTGATGATACGACGCTCAGGCGTCAGATCAGACTGGCCTAGTGCATTAGTTACCGTCATGGTGACGATGTAAACACCAGGAGTATTGAACGTCAGCGCGCCTGGGTTTTGTACTGTCGTAGCCGGACGTGCACCACCGAAGTCCCAACGATAGCTCAATGGGTTGCTATTGTTTGGATCATAGCCAGATGCTGCGAATGTTACTGAAGCACCTGTTGGAATCGACACATCCGAAGCTGGTTGACTGATAAACCCAGACGGACCTTGTCCTCCTTGTCCAGGGAAGTTATTACCTGAACCCAGAACAGTAACTGTACGATACGCTGGAGTTGGATCTGTCAAACCGCGCGAGTCAGCAACCACCATACTCACGAGATAAGTACCAGGAATCGCAAAGATTACTGGACCAGGAGCCGGACCAGTCATGTTCGGTGCCGCACCGCCAAAATCCCAGTAGAAAGTCAGCGGCAAATTGCCATCAGCGTCAAATCCTTCGGCAAAGAAAGAAATCGACTGACCTGCATTTACGGTCAGATTCTGCTGTTGTGCAGGCTGTACGATGTATCCTTCTGGAGGATTAAAGCCGCCACCGTTTGGCAGACCAGGAACTGGAAAACCACTGGTGTCTTGCACAATAACCAAACGCGTTGCAGGTGTTGGATCCGACAAGCCGTTAGCGTCGGTTGCAGTCAGGGTGACATAGTAAATCCCTGGATTGCTAAACAACACATTGACCGATGCACCGCTACGATCTTGCATGAATGCGGTACCGGTAAATGACCAACGATAACTCAATTGACCTACACCATCTGGATCAAAACCGCTACCGACAAAGTTAATTGTTGTACCAACAGGAATTGTCAGGTCCGCAAGCGGTGCCTGAATTACACTTTCCGGAGCCAGACCAAAAAACTGTGGTGGCGCATTAGGAGTCGTCGGTGGAACACCTCCAGGAAAACTTCCAATTGGAGAGAATGGAATTCCACCAATTGTGCCGGAGCAAGTAGACGGCGAATTTGAAACCACCGCTTGAGCGATTAAACCGTTAGACGAAACACTGACAGCACATGGAATTGGAAACACATTGCGAACGCGCACTCTCCAGGAACCAACGGAATTGGCCTGATCACTACCGAGATATTGACCGGACACGGAGTCGAATACGTTTACGACTTGGTTTGGAATCGCGCCGCTACCCTTTACAGTTAGGCGAGCAGAAGAATTCTTCCACTCTGCTTCTGAGACAACAATGCTGCCAAGAGGCGCTACCGAAGCACCCGCACAACTCAGTGGCGCATTTTGTACCGGAATATTCTGCACGCCGCGTCGTGTCGTAACACTGATGGAACAAGGAACGGCGGCCAAATTATTGAGACGCAATACCCAGTTATCATCGTCATCACTATTTAGTGCGCGATTGAGATTGATGTTTTGATTATTGGGAATCAGGATCTGGCGGGTAAATGCGTTCAATACGGTGATTTGATTGTCATCATCGTCCAGTTCACCAAACCCACTGACAACCAATACTCCGTTGTTTTGATCCCAGAATGCGGAACGCACGATATCGTTCTGAAAGTTACGCCGAGACTCGCGGCGAATTTCGCCGGCTAGCGCGATATCCATATTTTCTGCACCGTCCAGCCCACCTTCCGGTAACTGACCGATACACCCCGTCATGAATAACAATACCGTTAGTGATAATGCATTCAATCCCAGGCTTTTACGCGCGGTTTGAATTATGCGTTTCATTTGACCCCCTTTTACCGGCTCCCTCATATGAGACGATTGCGCCGAAACTACACTGATTAAAAACAATTGCGGCAAAACGAGGGGGGAGAAAGCCTGTCTATCCCTTGAGGCTGGCGGAACATTACCAACTCGCAATAAGAAAGCTGGCTGTTCAGCTAGAAGTTTGGTGATACACCCGGTTTCAAAAACTGAAACCGCCCTTCCCCCAAATATTTTGCGTAAATTATTGTCGTCGTTCGATTTGTAAATATTGCCGTACGACGTTTATCCGCTTATTGCAAAATTCCCCATATCGAACTCATGGTTAGCGTCTCACAATAAGGGGGGTAGCTTAAGGCATACTGAAAAACTGACTATACTTCCGGGATATAGACGTGATGAGGCGAGTTACCGCCGCTTGATGTGCTTCATCATTCGCTTACGTTTATTTAACTGACGCGCGGTTAATGTATTTTTACGGCCTTCAAAAGGATTGGAACCGCTCTTGAATTGTATCCGTATCGGAGTACCTTCAATCTTTAGCACTTTACGAAACGTGTTCTCAAGATAGCGTCGATAGGCATCGGGCACATTATCAACCTGGTTTCCATGAATAACGATAACCGGCGGGTTTTGCCCCCCTTGGTGAGCGTAACGCATCTTTATGCGCCGACCATGGACTAGCGGAGGTTGATGGGTCATCACCGCATCTTCCAAAATCCGCGTCAATTGCGGCGTGGGATATTGCATACGTGAGGCGGCATAGGCCTTTTTCACAACTCCCATTAAATTCCCAACACCGCTTCCATGTAGTGCGGATATAAAATGAAGCGATGCGAAACTGACAAACTGGAGTTTCCTGTCTACCTCTTTTTTTAGATAATCTTTTTGTTCCTTCGGCAATCCATCCCATTTGTTTACCGCGACGAGCAAGGCCTTGCCCGCATCCAGCACATAACCCAACAAATGGGTATCCTGGCTACTGATATTTTCATGCGCGTCAATGACCAAAATGACTACGTTGGCCTCATCTATGGCTTGCAGGGATTTTATAACGCTGAATTTTTCGATTTTCTCATCAATTTTTGAACGACGTCGGACCCCGGCAGTATCGATAAGAACATAAGAATCGCCTTCATATTCGAAAGGCACATGTATGCTATCGCGCGTGGTCCCTGGCATGTCATAGGCCAAGACCCGTTCCTCGCCCAGCAGGCGATTCACTAGCGTCGATTTCCCCACATTAGGTCGACCGACTATTGCCACTTTAGCCGTCGAAGAGTCCTCTTCCTCCTCTTCATAGGAGTCAGGAAAACGATCAGCCAACAAATCAAGAAGATCATCAATACCGCTACCATGAGCAGCTGAAATAGGGACCAATTCATCAAAACCGAGTTGGTAGAATTCGCCGACCACCTGCTCCCGTTCCATGCGCTCGGTTTTGTTTAAAACAAGAACAATAGACTTGCCGGTAGATCTTAATTTTTGGGCGATCCGTTGATCGTCGGCGCTCAGAATTTCCCTGCCATCGACCAGAAAGAAAACCAGGTCTGCTTCGCCAACGGCCAGTAAGGCCTGGTCTTTAATCAAATTATCGATGTCGTTTTCATCATTGGACAAGCCGCCCGTGTCGATCAACATGTATGACTGACCAGCGTTTTTTACGGTGCCGTAGCGACGATCACGAGTCAAACCAGGTTCGTCTGCGACCAGCGCATCACGCGTCCGAGTAAGACGATTAAAGAGGGTGGACTTTCCCACATTTGGGCGCCCTACCAGGGCAATGACTCGTTTCATGGATTTCCGGAAGGACTACATAGTCGATTTGAGAGAGATATTTGCCATAACGCCACTACGATAGGTAACCAACAGACCATTCGCTGTCGCTACCGGAGCACTGGCAACGCCAATATCGTTATAACCCTGAGAACGTTTGAAACCGTCGCGCGCGTCATCGGGTTCCGCTGGATTAAGCAATCCCGTTCTGGTCGCAAACTCTAAATAGGGGTAGCGTGCGACCAACCGTCCATCGGTGGCAGTCATCCAGTAAAGCCCACCGTCTACATCCCCAATTACAAGGTGATCGCCAACAACTGTCACAACAGTATTCGCGCCAGCAAGCTTATCCTGCATCCATACCGTCGCGCCGCTGTCTTTATCCAGTGCCCATACCTTACCTTCAACGTCTGTTACATAAAGATGCCGCCCATCAATAGTCACGCCTAAGTAGGAAGACATTTCTCGCGTCCATAACACCCTACCGCTTTCGATAGTTAGCGCGGCAACCTGTCCCTGATAGCTGGTGACATATAGCGTGCCATCTGCATGCTGGATCCTCCCGTCGATATCCACGATGCGCTCAAGCTCGGAACGCCCCCTCGGCAAAGCTACAGGGCTTTCCCACAACATCTTGCCATCCGCAGCTGCCAGGGCGACCAGTTTTCCCGTAGGCAAACCGATAATCACGGTGTCGTCCACAACTAGCGGTGATCCCGTACCCCGCAAGGTCAACACAGGAACTTGACGACTAAATGTCCAGATAGTCTGGCCATTTTCGGCACTTATACCCTGAACTTTGCCATCAGCGGTATGGACAATCACCATATCCTCAGCCAGTCTCGGGGCAGATAGCACCTCACTGCTTACCCGTACCTGCCATAGCTCTTGACCAGACTCAGCTGAAAGCGCCACGACTTCTGCGTTTCGTGTCCCCAGAAGGATTTTGTTTTTTCCAAACTCTGGGCCGGCAGTAAACTGAACCGACATGGATTTGCGCCACTGCTCAGCCCCGTCACTCAATACGTAGCCAGACACGTCCCCGCGCTTATCGGCAAGAACTACAAGATCTTCGCCCAACGCCGGCCGGAGCTCCGAAAACCTGTCTACGCCATATTCAGCAAACTGCCGAAACCAACTGACTTCCACCGGTGCAAGTGGCAAAGTTTCGAGAAAGGGCTTTTCCCCATTGACTTTGCTCTGCAACTCAGCGCAAGACCAGAGTCCAAGGCTCAGAGAGACAATTAGGACTAATTTCTTCAAGAACTTGCCCCGCCACCGAGATCATCAAGCTTCAACCTCAATTCGGATGTCGTTTGGGGAGACAATCCCTCGCCACTCAAAGCCGCCTGATAGGCGCCGCGGGCGAGATCAGATTGCCCCTTGGCAACATAGATATCACCCTTTAAGACGTCGTACTCAGGCTTGAATTTACCGGCTTCCGCAATATTGGCCAAAGCGAGGGCCTCATCCAGCTTACTCTCTTCTACCATTACCCGAATCAGACGTAATCGAGCGACATGTTGCACATTAGTCTCAGTCACATTATCCAGCACCCACTTCAAGCGCGACCCGGCTGCGGAATAGTCCCCTTTTTCCACTTCCAGCTTGGCCACGGCTAATGCCGCTAAGGCGGCATAAGTGCTGTCCTTGTGTTGTTCCATCAGCGTGGCGCCGCGTTGCATGGCCGCCTCTGCCTTGCCAGTCTGCATTTCCTGCATCATAAGATCATATTCCGTGGACGCTTTGCTCGCGGTTGAATGTTTATAATCCATCCATACATTTCCACCGACAGTACCCGCAACAAAGAGGATGCCGAATAGAATGACGACTTTGCCATTGGTTTCCCACCAGCGCTTTAACGCTTCTACCTGTTCTTCATCGGTACGATAGTTTTCCACTATGTTCTCCTTCGTATGTTCAAGCTGATACTTTTGCAGATTCAAAATAGGCGGCCAAATCAGTCAGCTTCACGCTAGACTGTTCGCCTTCTCCACGCAACGGCTTTACACTGGCAACGCCCTGGTTCAACTCCTCTTCGCCAATGATGATCGCCCAGCGCGCACCGATGCGATCGGCTTTTTTCATTTGCGATTTCAGGCTGCCGCCTCCGTGATTTTGCACCACTCGCAGCTCAGTGACGCTACTGCGCAATTCCTCGGCAATGCGTACGCCAGCATTCTGAGCAAGGTCGCCAAGTAAAATCAAAATACAATCCGGCTGCTCGCCAACAGCAACGGTATTAAAGTCCTGCATGAGCGCTATTAAACGCTCAACCCCCATGGCCAGGCCGACCGCTGGAGTTGCGCGACCGCCAAGCATTTCTACCAGACTGTCAAATCGACCACCAGCGCACACAGTCCCCTGGGCACCTAATTTATCAGTCACCCATTCGAACACCGTGCGCGAATAGTAATCCAGCCCTCGAACCAGACGGGGGTTGACTGTATACGAAATTCCCACGCTGTCGAGCATCAATTTGAGTGATTCAAAATGCTGTGTAGACTCTTCACCAATAAAATCCAGCAAACTCGGCGCGTCTCTTAATGCCGCTTGTGTTGACTCACTCTTGGAATCAAGCACTCTCAGCGGATTGCTGTGCAATCGGCGTTTGCTGTCCTCATCCAGCATTTCTTCCTTTGTCAGGAGAAAATCCACCAATGCTGCGCGATATTCATGCCGTTCGTCCTGCGTACCCAGGGTGTTGATTTCCAGACCGACATAGGGAAAAAGTCCGAGCTTTTCCCATAAACGTCGGGTCAACACAATCAGTTCCGCGTCTATGTCCGGTCCAGCGAGGCCAAACACCTCGACGCCAATTTGGTGAAACTGTCTATATCGGCCTTTTTGCGGACGCTCGTGGCGAAACATTGGTCCGCTATACCATAATTTCTGTACCTGGTTATGTATGAGCCCATGCTCAATAACGGCGCGTACGCATCCCGCAGTACCTTCAGGCCGAAGACTCAGGCTATCGCCGTTTCGATCCTCAAACATGTACATCTCTTTTTCGACGATGTCGGTGACATCACCAATTGTGCGCTTAAACAGCTCGGTCTTCTCTAACACCGGCATACGAATCTGATCGAAGGCATAAGCCGACATGAGATCGGAGACGCATCGTTCCAGATGCTGCCAGTAAAGAGAATCCGTCGGCAACACATCATGCATTCCCCGAATGGCCTGGATGCCTTTTGCCACCACTTATACCTCATCACCCAAAAATGGCGCCTATTATATGAAAAAACGCCGCATATGCGGCGTTTTTATCATCAATTTGATCACCAATTTATTCCACAGGCGGCGTTATCGGCTCCAAATCGGCTGTTTCGGGTGCTTGACTGGGTATTGCCAAGACCTCACTGGACTCGGTACTGCCATGGTTTATTGCGACACCCTTCACCCAGTCATCCAGACCCGCCATCTTCGCCAGCCACAGTGAAACGATTAGAATGACCGCGCCAATACCGTATATGAGAGATTTAGTAGATACCCCTCGGTAATGAATTCGCTGATTCTGGGACACGCGTGCAATTGACGGCTCACGACTACTTTCGCAGCGCTCATACGAGGCAAGCAAATCACTCATCGGCACGGAGAAAACCTCAGAAAACCGTCGCAGGTAGCTACGCACGTAAATTGGCGCGGGAAGTTGCGCAAAATCGTCCGCCTCCAAGGCTCGGAGCTGATGCAAACTAATCGTCATACGCGACGCAGCCTCCATTTCCGACATTCCAGACAGATCTCGAAACTGTTTTATGAATCGCCCAGGCCCTTCACCAGTAGACGCATTCATTGCGCGCAAGATGTCTTCCTTGGTTGGAGCAGACTGCTCTTCCTTTTTTGCCCACTCTTCCTGCTTTACCGCTGGACTACTCATAGTGCCCCCAAAAGTATGCTTATCAACTAAACTAATCCTAGCTAACTCAATACAACTCAGCCAGCTGTTTTACTTCTTCCGAAGTGGGATACTGCTGTCGCAAAGTCTGCCCGAATTTTCGAGCACTGACGTCATCTCCCATAGCCCTTTCTATACGTACTGCCAATAGCAAATCCGCGGCACCCGGCCTGGTCTGGATCGCCAAAAAACGCTGCATGAATGCTCTGGCAGCTAAAAAATGTTCTCCCTTAAGCGAAATTTCCGCCATCGAAACAAGTGAACGAGGCAAGTTCCCATTTCGCTTCAAAGCCTCACGAAAGTATCCTTCCGCACTTTCCAGGTCGTCATGGCGAATAAAGCATAACCCACCATTTTCCAATGCCAGCTCGGGTGTCGCATATAAGGAATGCTCGAAAGCTATACGAAAATGACTGGCCGCGTCAGACACTTTCCCTCGGCTACACAAGAAAGCAGCGTAATTATTATGAATAGACCCAAAATCACGACTATCCGTATCCACCAGATCTATTGCGCGCCGAAAGTATTCGCCAGCCTCATCGTAACGCCCCAGCTGTTCATAAACCAGCGCCAGCAAAGCATTGGCAGGGTACGACTTTTTATCGTATTGAACCGCTTTCTTCAGATACTGCAACGCGGGTTCAAGTCGACCATGCTGGAAATACTCCGCACCAAGAGAGACATAGTCCGAGGCTTTCTCTTTGTCGCTACGCTTGTCACTCGACACCGTCACACATGAAACAAGCAAATGCAAAAAAATGACCAACAATATCCTTATAATGTTTAACCTTAGCATTTGTTCCTTAGTCGCCTACGGCTCTCATCATTTTGACGCTTCGTCGCGTCCTATCCTGGACCTTTCCAGCGAGCTGGCCACACGCCGCATCAATATCATCGCCGCGTGTCTTGCGCGTAATACTTACCAGTCCTGCTTCCTGGAGTATCGTTGAGAAACGATCAATAGTGTCGGGAGAAGAGCACAGATAGCCCGAATTAGGAAATGGGTTAAACGGAATCAAATTCACCTTCGATGGTATGCCTCGAAGCAATTTAATCAGCGCGCGCGCATGCTCGGGCGCGTCATTCACACCTTGCAACATTACATATTCGAAAGTAATTTTCCGACTGGAGTCTTCGATATAGCGGCGACACGCCGCCATCAACTCTTTAATTGGGTATTTCTTGTTGATAGGAACCAACTCATCACGCAGATCGTCGTTAACTGCATGCAGGGATATTGCCAGGGCGACATTACATTCCTTACCTAATCGATCCAGCGCAGGTACAACGCCAGAGGTGCTCAGCGTTACACGACGACGGGATAACCCGAAAGCGTTGTCATCCAACATGATCTGCATGGCAGCGACCACGGCGTCGAAGTTCAAAAGCGGTTCACCCATGCCCATTAACACGACATTTGTAACCGAACGTTCGCTTTGCTGACGCTCAAATTGCCCCAAGGTCTTGGCCGCATGCCAAACCTGGCCAATGATTTCGCCTACGGTGAGATTACGATTAAATCCCTGACGCGCCGTAGAGCAAAACGAGCAATTGAGGGCACACCCGACTTGCGAGGAAACACACAGCGTTCCCCGGTTTTGCTCAGGAATATATACCGTCTCGATACAGTTACCATCATCTAGCCTTAGCAGCCATTTCTGGGTGCCATCGTTCGACTGCTGAGTTAAAGCCAGTTCAGGAGGACAAACCTCGGCCTCGGCACCCAACCGGGCGCGCAAGGCCTTTGAAAGATCTGTCATTTGTTCAAAATCAGTCACGCCACGCTGATAAATCCATTTCATAATTTGGGTAGCACGAAAACGTTTTTCGCCTATTCCTTCGAAATAGTCGCCTAAACCTTCGATTCCCAGATTGAACAGATTAATCTTTAGCGCAGACACAACTTAGTACTCCAGTAAAATTAGCGAATTCGCGGACAAAGCTCGCTTTCTTTGAAGAAGAAGGCAATTTCCGCAGCCGCTGTCTTAGGGGCATCGGATCCATGTACAGCGTTTTCGTCTATGCTAGACGCGAAGTCCGCACGGATAGTTCCAGGAGCTGCGTCTTTAGGGTTGGTTGCCCCCATGACTTCACGGTTCTTGGCGATAGCGTCCTCACCTTCCAGGACTTGCACCATAACCGGACCAGAAGTCATAAAGCTGACCAGGTCATTGTAAAAAGGGCGTTCCTTATGTACCGCGTAGAACTCGCCTGCCATTTCTTTGCTGAGCTGGATCATACGTGCTGCCACAATGCGCAGGCCTGCTTTCTCGAAACGGTTATATATTTCACCAATAACGTTTTTTGCCACTGCGTCGGGCTTGATAATGGAAATTGTACGTTCGACCGCCATGTTCTCTCCGATGTTGATAGTTGGGATTAATACTATAGATAAACGCGCGATTCTAACGAAATACATCCCGCACTGGCAAACATAGAAATCAGGCCTTTGGCCCTCTACATCTGGTTTGTGCTTGAAATTTATATCGTTTTAAGGGTAAGGTCAGCGGGTTTATTTGGGTGTTAGCAGGGCGACTTTTTTCGCCTTACCAAAACCTCCAGCACTATACACGATATCCACGTTAAGATATTGTAAATGCGGAAATATTAAGGTGTTCATAAAAACAAACCTCTGAGGCTGATAATGGCTATTTCCTTGTTGTCATTAGGTATATTTGATACAATCGCTCGGTTTTCTGAAGCAAAAGCGCGGTACAACATGAAAATAAATTCTCGACTATTTGCTACCCTTGGCCTGATCGCGGTTCTTAACGCCTGCGGGATTGTCCAGCCAGGCGAAGAAATAGATGAAGACAACACGCCACCGAGTATCGTCAAGGTTGAGCCTGCTAGCCTCACAAGCAAGACAATTGATCCCAATACCAAGCAGATCAAACTCTATTTTAGTGAAACGCTGGATTCCAATAGCATTTCTGCCAGCACCATCACTATCACACCGGAAATAAGCTTCACAGCAACTACGGCGAGCTCCAATTCAGGAGTTGAAAATGATGTTGTGGTTCTCACGCTGGATGAACCACTGATGGTCGACACCACTTATCATCTGAAAATCAATAGCGGCATTAGAGACAAAGCTGGCAACCTACAGGAAGTGGTTACGCTCTATGACTTCAGCACGCCGCGTTCGTTCTTTGTGAACGGAGCAATCACGGGGCTAAAAGGCTCTATTCAACTGTCACTGACTGCTGACGGCCAAGAAGGCGACGAAATACTTACTGTCAACAGCGCGGGTGAATCAACCCCTTATCAGTTTAACTACCGAATCATCGACGGTCACAAATATAGATTTGAAATTTTGCACCTGGATGGTGAAGAAGGTTTCTGTTCAGCAATTAATACCCGTGGCAGCATAAATAATCAAAATGTCAGCATCGCTGTAGAATGTGATGGCGTCAGCCCGGTTTACCCTGAGTATTCAAAGTGGACCGCTCACGGCAGCCCGACGGAAAGCAATCTCAAGCAACATTGGGGCATTATGCGCTATCTACCCCTGCCCGCTTCAACTGAAAGCTGCGCCGGCATTACCGCCACAGACAAACTCGGTGTATTTAGCTGGCAATGTGCAGAAAAAGACGGAAAGATTATTGTTCACAATGGCAGCGGTGAGTTCAATCCGGGTAAAGGCCTTACCTCTCTAATCGATTTCAGTAAGAAGCAATGGAAACGTAACAAGTTAATCGTCAAGCTTAACGGTACTGAGTTAACCAATATCGATTCAAAAGATGCACGCTGGTGGAACAACGCAATCTATGACATACAAATCGGCCTGAATCAGCTGTCTGAACGAGGCGCTATTTACCTTGCGCGAGCCGAAACGTTTGGTAACACCTATGGTGCAAATCTCGAATTCAAGGAAAGCCATATCATTTTACTTACGGCTCCAGGATTTGTCCTTTCGACGCACCCCACCGGAACTGGCAGCAATATGATTGCATTGAATAACAGTCACTATAGCTGGATAGAAGGCGAATACACGAGCAGCTCTGAAAACATATTAGAAGTGTTTAACAGTAGAAATTTGCGCATTCACAATGCCCGTTTCTTCGGATCTAAAAAAGGCAGCAATCTCTCCAAACTTTTGCAGTGTCGCCTAAGCAATGTTGTGTTCGAAAAAAGCGGGGGAAATGGCCTCACTTTGATTGGTGACGGAGAGACCTACGGTCTCATTACGCTGGAAAATATCACCTCATCAAACAACGCCGGAACTGGAATTGAAATCGACTCCGCAGATCGCGTGACATTAGTCAACAGTATGGCTGCGAAAAATGGACTACATGGCATTCGAGTTGAGGGGTCAGGCAACGTACTCAACAAGGTTATCACTCACTCCAATAACGGTGATGGTTTGTTACTCGAAGGCTCGCGCAATTCCTTTTTTGCTGATATTACCAGCAGCGCCAATACCGGTAACGGTCTTCAGATCGCCAATACCGAAGGCAATGTAAAGTTAAGCGAGTACAACCATATCGTAAATGCCACTTTGACCGACAATGCCGGACAGGGCTTTAGCTATGTAAATGGCGCAGCCAACAACAATAATCATGCTAGCAACATACTTGATGCCTTCAATTCTGTCTCTGACTGCAGCACCAGTGGCGCATGTGAAAATGTCGACGTTTTTAGCGTCAGCAATTTTAGCGATAATTTTGTGGGCGAAGGCACCATCGCAGAGGATATTTCAAACGTCGACTTTTCCACTTCAACTGGCAACCACTACAGTAGCTGGAATTTAGATGGTAAAGACCTTGATAGCGGACAAACAGCCAATGGCGCATGCGCTGCTGGTGGCTGCCGAATCATTGATTGGTCGCTCAAATCCACAGCGCAAACTGAAATTCTTGGCGCGAAGGAAAGTTCGACCTCCACACAACATCACACGCTGTTCAATTATAAAACAGGCAACGCTTTACCCGTAGGCAGCAAAGAATTACTCGGTGACAATAACGGCAATAATGATCAGGACGCGAATTGCGAAATCGGAGAAAACTGCCTTCGCCCCATTACTTATCTCGTCAATAGCGTCGAGATCATTAATGACGGGATTGGAAATGACAATAATTTGTGCGAAGCAGGTGAAACCTGTATTCGAGCACCGAATATTGGCGCGTATCAGGGACATGGCGAGCTAATCGATGCGGAACCACAGCCAACTACACCTGAAGGTGTGATACTCAAGCAATGGAGCCAAAACGGAATTTAGCACAACAAGTCTTATAAAAAAGCCCGATAAATTTATCGGGCTTTTTTTTGTATTCACTTAACTTCGTTCGTCTATCCACGCCATTTGAATGGCTTCCAGAATTTTCTCTCCGGAACGATCTGGAATATCATCAAACTCGTCAAGCTCACAGACCCACTGATGCAAATCGGTAAATCGAATATATTGCGGATCAACTTCCGGGTGCTTATCGTCCAATGCTATCGCAATTTCCAGACTATCCGTCCATTTGAGGCTCATTTATTATCTCCCGTCAGTGACTTTCCGAAACCATGTTAATCGTGTATTTCGGAATTTCAATTACCAGATCGCTTTCGTCAACAACCGTCTGACAACTCAGCCGGGAATCTGGTTCCAGCCCCCAGGCTTTGTCCAACATATCTTCCTCTGTTTCCTCTGCCTCGATCAAAGACTCACCACCTTCACGAATATAGACATGACAAGTGGTACAGGCGCAGGACTTCTCGCACGCATGTTCAATATGAATATGATTTTTTAGCAATGCGTCACAAATTGTCACGCCTTTTTCAGCTTCCAGAACTGCACCTTCAGGGCATAATTCTACATGCGGTAATACGATAATTTGTGGCATTAATTCACCCCTCAGATATCAACATCATCTACTTTTTGTCCGGAAAGCGCGCGCTTGATATTGCTATTCATGCGACGTGAAACATAGCCAACACAAACCGCTTCCAAATTTTCGATAGCGTCCTTAATCGCATCTGCATCGACACCGCTTCGGGTTTGCACCAGCCTATCAAGCGCCTTATCTATCTGCGTACGCTCTTCCGCAGATAACAACTCATCTCCATCATCATTGAGTGCTGCTTTTAACGCTTCGATTTCACGATCAGCCTCAACTTGCTGCTCTCGCAGTTTCCTCATTTCCATATCCTGCGCCGCATGATCAAAAGAGGAGCGCAGCATGGTTTCTATTTCATTCTCGCTCAAACCATAAGATGGTTTTACTTCAATATGACTCTCAACACCACTAGTCTGCTCACGGGCAGACACACTCAGAAGCCCATCAGCATCTACCTGGTAGGTAACCCGAATTCTCGCAGATCCTGCTACCATTGGGGGTATGCCGCGCAACTCAAATCGAGCAAGCGAACGACAGTCTTCCGTCAGGTCACGCTCGCCCTGCAAAACATGAACAGCCAGCGCTGTCTGTCCATCTTTAAAGGTCGTGAATTCCTGTGCGCGGGCAACTGGAATCGTCGTATTGCGGGGAATAATATGCTCGACCAGACCACCCATCGTTTCGATCCCAAGAGAAAGTGGAATTACATCAAGCAAGAGCATTTCATTGTCGGGTTTATTACCCGCCAACACATCCGCCTGGATGGACGCTCCGATTGCGACCACCTTATCAGGATCTATATCCACTAATGGATCACATTCGAAAAACTCGCCTACCAGAGTTCGGACAAGCGGAACACGGGTCGAGCCACCAACCATAACGACTTCATCGACTTCACGCTTTTCTATTCCTGCATCTCGAATAGTTCGGCGGCATGCAGCAATTGTTTTCCGTACCAACGGCGCAAGCAGCTCGTTCAACAAATCCCGCGTCAACACGCCTGCCCATTTAATCTCATCTTGCTCGATAGAAATTTCTGACTGAGCGTTTTCGGTCAAGGCCTCTTTTACGCGTCGCGATTCTTCCATCAAACGACGCATCATGGAACGGCTGGCATCTTCTTTAATTCCAGCTTCACCCATAATCCACTGAGCAATAACACGATCAAAATCGTCGCCCCCAAGTGCGCTATCACCACCTGTGGCTAAAACTTCGAACACGCCTTTGTTCAGGCGTAAAATCGAAATATCAAATGTACCGCCACCGAAATCATAGATCGCAATAGTGCCGTCATTGCGTTTATCGAGGCCATATGCAACCGCAGCGGCGGTTGGCTCATTTAGCAATCGAAAAAGATTCAAGCCAGCAATTCGTGCAGCATCTTTCGTCGCCTGACGTTGCGCATCGTCGAAATAGGCGGGGACGGTTATAACGACTCCACTCAGTTCGCCACCTAAGGTTTCCTCTGCACGTAATTTTAATACTTTGAGAATTTCCGCAGACACTTCGATCGGACTGACATCACCTCGGCGCGTCTTAATACGAGGTACGCCTGCACTCTCATCCACAAACTCATAAGGCAGTTGGCTTCCCAGACTATTTAAATCGTTGGCGCTGCGTCCCATCAGGCGCTTAATGGAGCTAAGTGTATTAAGCGGATCTTTGACGGCGTGCTTAAGGCCAATTTCTCCAACAATGACGCCTTCAGAAGCATAGTGCACAACCGATGGCAGAATGTGCTTGCCCTCGCTATCCGCCAAAGTCTCCGCTACTCCGCTGCGCACACTTGCAACCAACGAATTGGTTGTACCGAGATCAATCCCCGCAGCTAATTTGTGTTGATGTGGAGCAGCCGATTGGCCAGGTTCAGAAATTTGTAATAATGCCATTAGTAATCAATCGTCCAGTTTTGATTCCACCAGTTCTGCTTCGTGCCGCAGCTTCTCAAAAAATTGCAGTTTTCTTATCGCATCCAGCATCTCTTCCACAGGCGCACCGGGAATCAACACTTCAAATTCACGCTGCAAAAAACCGTACAAACCTCGCATGTGCTTTTCGATTTCTTCAATAACCTGCGCCGCCGCGCCATAAGGATCTTTCGTACCAGGTATGGATGCAATCGCCTCTCTTAATTCCATTTGCTGCATCAAAAACGCGCCGTCTGCGATGGTGTTTTTTTCATCATCATAGTTAACACCGTGCAATTGCAGAAGATACTTTGCTCGTGATAGCGGATGCTTGAGCGTAGTAAACGCATCATTTATCAAGGCCGCTTTTTGAACGGATAACAAACGCTCCTGTTCACTGGCGCTAGCATATCGATCAGGGTGCGTGACCTTCTGCAATTCCTGATACTTTCTGCGCAGCATCGATAAATCCAGCTCAAATCCCACAGGAATATCGAACAACTCAAAATAATTCTGCGATATATCCATATCCGATAGTTCAGTCATATTTATATTGGCAAAACAGGATATTCTAATAATGGGGCACGAATTGCGCCCCGAGAATACTTACTTCAGGAGACTGATTTCCTCAATCAACTGTCGTGAGGCATTTATACAGTGAAGCTCTCGCCACAACCGCATTCGCCTTTTGCATTAGGATTATTAAACTTGAACCCTTCGTTCAGGCCTTCCTTCGCAAAATCCAACTCGGTTCCTTCGAGATACAACAAGCTTTTTTTATCGACGATGATCTTTACGCCGTGGTCTTCAAAAACTTCATCGTTGTCCTCAATGGCATCAACAAACTCAATTATGTACGCCATACCAGAGCAGCCACTGGGTTTGACACCAAGACGCAGGCCTTCACCCTTACCCCGCTTTTCCAGAAATCCAAGCACTCTGTCCGCCGCCGCTTGTGTCATTGTTATTCCCATGGTACAGCCCCCTTAGTGTGCAGCCCACTTGATTGTGGACAGATCAATGCCGTCTTTATACATTTCCCACAATGGCGATAGCTCACGTAACTTTTCAACAGCATGACGAACTATGCCCAATGTGTAATCGATTTCCGCTTCGGTGGTAAATCTCCCGATTGTAAATCGCAATGAACTGTGTGCCAGTTCATCACTGCGACCTATTGCGCGCAAGACATACGAAGGCTCTAGACTCGCTGACGTACACGCCGAGCCAGAGGAAACCGCGATGTCCTTAAGAGACATCATCAAGGACTCACCTTCAACATAATTGAAACTCAGATTGAGATTACCAGGGATGCGTCGCTCCAGATCTCCATTGATGTAAACTTCTTCCATGTCTTTCAAGCCATCAAGCAAACGTTGGCGCAGCTTGATCAGACGCGCGTTTTCCATTGCCATTTCTTCTTTGGCAATTCGAAAGGCCTCACCCATGCCGACAATCTGATGCGTAGCCAGGGTTCCCGAACGCATGCCGCGCTCATGTCCACCACCGTGCATCTGCGCTTCTAAACGTACGCGAGGTTTGCGTCGCACATACAGTGCACCAATCCCCTTGGGACCATAAATTTTGTGCGCGGAAAAAGACATCAAATCCACTTTGAGTGACTGCATATCAATGGGTACTTTACCAGCGCTTTGAGCGGCATCGACATGAAACAACACGCCCTTGCTGCGGGTCAATTCGCCGATAGCGGCTATATCCTGTATGACACCAATCTCATTGTTAACGTGCATGATAGATACAAGGATGGTGTCGTCACGAATAGCCTGGTCAAGCTTGTTCAAGTCAACTAGGCCATTGCTTTCCGGATCAAGATACGTCACCTCAAAACCTTCACGCTCTAATTGTCTGCAGGTATCAAGCACCGCTTTGTGCTCGGTTTTGCACGTAATGATGTGCATACCCTTTTTCTGGTAAAAGTGCGCGACACCTTTAATCGCTAAATTGTTGGACTCTGTTGCACCCGAGGTCCATACGATTTCTTTTGGATCTGCGCTTATTAATGCTGCCACTTGCTCTCTGGCATTATTGACAGCCTCATCTGCCGCCCAGCCAAAGGGATGCGAACGGGAAGCCGGGTTTCCGAAATTCTGTTCGAGGGTCAGGCATGAGCACATTTTTTCAGCAACACGTGGATCCACTGGCGTGGTTGCCGAATAGTCCAGATAAATAGGTAGTTTCATTTTCCTCTCCATTGTGTCGCAGGCCTAACAAGGCGCTACAACTGACATTCTCTTTAAATCTGTAATTACCTTTGACAAGGAATCCACGAACGCATTTATTTCTGAAAGTGTATTTTTTCTTCCTAAGCTCACTCTTATCGCGCCACGTGCTACATCTTCATTTACACCCATTGCCAGCAAAACATGACTGGGCTTACCTGAACGCGACGAACACGCGGAGCCACTTGCAACTGCAAAACCCAATTGATCAAGTTGCATGATCAATGTTTCGCCATCAATACCTGCGACAGCGAAAAATGTTGTGTTAGGTAACCGCTCCACCGCCTGGCAAAATACCGTTACCCCGGATATTTCTGACAAACGACTTTCCAGTGCATCTCTGATCGCTTTGACGCTTTCCTGTTCACCGATGCGGCTTCTGGCTAATCTCGCAGCCTCACCAAAGCCAACAATAGCTGCAATATTTTCAGTGCCGGAACGTAGCCCCTTTTCCTGGCCTCCACCATGAATCAATGGATCCAACAACAGAGACTTCTTCGCTACTAAAGCTCCTGCGCCCTTTGGGCCATACAGCTTGTGTGACGAAAGACTAATCATATCCACGCCGCTTGCCGGAAAATCGATTGTTAACTTGCCGGCCGCTTGTACTGCATCACTATGAAAAACCACCTTGTTACGCGCCGCTAGCGCGACAACATCGTTCAACACGCCAGTTTCATTATTTGCCCACATCAATGAAACCAGGCTATCCGGGGAAACAAGAGAAGAAAACGTATCAACAGAGACATTTCCCTCAGGCTCTACCGGCAACGGTTGCGATTCAGCCCAATGTTTTTCATGTACGTAACGCGCAACATCTCTTACCGAAGGATGCTCCGAGGCACCGTAATAAACATGCTTCAGCCCCATCCCTAAAACGCTTCCTTTGATGGCCAGATTATTGGCTTCTGTACCACCGCTGGTGAAAATCACCTGCGACGGGTGCGCGTTAACCAGTTCCGCTATTTGCTCGCGTGCGATGTCAAGTGCCCGGTGAGCCTCTCTAGCCAAATAGTGACTTCCCGAAGCATTTCCAAACCCTGATTTCAAATAGGGTTCCATCGCACTAAACACTTGCTCATCAATAGGGGTGGTAGCATTGTGATCGAAGTAGATCATCGTGCATTCCGTCCCCGCGCTTAGGCGTTTCGTTCAGTTACGCGGACGCATCCGCTGATGTAATATCTTCAACAGCAATGCTGGCTTCACTTGCCAATCCATCACGCTGGCGCATGGCAACAGTCTGAACATTGCGGTTATCAACCAACTGGCCCAGGCTAATACCATTCAGAAAATCATAAATTCGGCAGCTCAAATCCTGCCACAATTCGTGAGTAAGACAGGGGTGTCCGTCCTGGCAGTTACCTTTTCCATCGCAACGCGTCACATCAATTTTTTCATCAACAGCGGTAATCACATCTGCAACCGCAATATTGTGTGCCTCTCTACTCAAGCGGTAACCGCCTCCGGGACCGCGAGCACTATCGACCAAGCCGTTTTTGCGTAACTTAGAAAACAACTGTTCGAGATAAGACAGGGAGATACCCTGACGCTTGGAAATATCTGACAATGTAATGGGACCATCTTTATAGTTGATGGCTAGATCAAGCATTGCCGTAACCGCATAACGACCTTTTGTAGTAAGTCTCATATTTTTCCACCTGGTTATTTCTGTCGAAATTTAATACCTAACCATGACAATGCCCGCGACTTCCAGACACTGTCTTAGTTTAACGATTCCCTAGCTTTTGTGTCAAGTAAATATCCTTATCCGTGCTAGGTTATTCAGAGCATGTATCACTTTGTCTTTACTTTATTTTTTCGTTATCTACGTCCTGCTGGGTTGCAGAATTTAATTCGCAAGACCCCAAATCAGGTAGTTTTTTATCACTTATTTCGGCGCCCATTGCCTTCATGGCCTTGCACATGCTCTCAAGACGCTCATCCATGGCATGCACATGATCTAGTATCCCGTTGACCGCATTCGCTACCGGATCCGGCATATCCTTGGTATTGCCGTAGGCGTCGAACCCCATTTTTCGGGCGATAGCCTGACGTCGTTCATCAGCAATCTGATCCGCCTTTTTCTTTTCTACTATGCGTCCGGGAACACCGACGACGGTTGCCCCATCCGGCACATCTTTGACTACGACTGAATTCGAACCAATTCGCGCACCATTTCCTATTAGTATCGGCCCCAACACCTTGGCACCTGCGCCAACTACCACATTATCGGCCAAAGTAGGGTGTCGTTTGCCGGCATTCCAGGTCGTCCCGCCGAGTGTTACGCCGTGATAGAGCGTGCAGTCATCACCTATTTCTGCGGTTTCACCGATCACCACCCCCATGCCGTGATCGATAAAGAAACGCCGCCCAATGACGGCGCCAGGATGGATTTCAATACCGGTAAACCAGCGTGAGAAAGTCGAAATACCTCTTGCCAGCCATTTAGCCCCATGCCGCCACAACCAGTGCGCCAGACGATGAAACAGCAAGGCATGAATTCCCGGATAGGTGGTTAACACCTCTAGCCAGTTACGTGCCGCGGGATCGCGGTCAAACACACAGGAAATATCTTCTTTTAGGCGTGAGAGCATATCTTTCAGTCGACCCTATAACTATTTAGTGGGCTCATCTCGATCATTTGTCAAACCCTGGTCCTTCATCCACTGGTACTTCCGTCCACTTGCTGCCTGGAATATGCCGCGTAATATATTCACTTCGGTACGAGTCATCGCCGCCCGATTGAAAAGACGGCGTAAACGTCGTAGTAATTGCTGATATTGCCCTTTTAAAAACCCGATATCCAGTAACACGTCGTGCATATGTTGATAAAAACCCTCCATTTCTTCAATAGTCGCGGGAATATCATCAGTGGTGACGCGTTCAGAGGCAGTTGGCATTTCAGTCTGTCCACCGGCAATAGCCAGTTCGTAGGCCAATATCTGCACCGCAGCGGCCAGATTCAAGGACTGAAAATCAGGATTAGTCGGAATATGTACCAAGGCATGACAGCAATTGAGTTCATCGTTACTCAGGCCGGAATCCTCGCGCCCAAATACCAGAGCCACCTTCTCAGTGGCGCTTGCCTCGGCTAGTTTTGCGGCGCATTCGCGTGGATTCATCACGTCGAATTGCAGACGCCTGAACCGTGCGGTGGTACCGACCACCATCGTGCAGTCAGCCAGGGCCTGCTCGAGTGTGTCGACCACCAGGGCATTATGCAAAACATCGTCTGCCCCTGAGGCCCTCGCAGTGGCCTCACCTGAAGGGAAAACCTTTGGCTTTACCAAGGACAGTTCACTCAAGCCCATATTTTTCATCGCGCGGGCCACACCGCCGATATTACCCGGGTGAGAGGTCTCGACGAGCACTATCCGAATATTACTGGACTGCATTTGACTCCAACAATTTATACGACTGTTCTGGTTTGCCTTTGGCCGCTCAAACCCCTAAAATACGCGGCCCCTTGCCACCACATCCTTGTAGTCGGAGTACGCCAATGCAACCAATGGTCAATATCGCTGTCCGCGCAGCCCGTCAGGCAGGGAACGTTATTGTACGTGCTCTGGACCAAATCGACACATTGAATATCAGAGAAAAAGCCACAAATGACTTCGTCACCGACATCGATCTACGTGCCGAGCAAGAAATCATCAAGGTCATCAAAAAGGCCTACCCTCACCATTCCATCCTTGCCGAGGAAAGTGGCACCAATCAGGGCAGTGAATTCGAGTGGATAATCGACCCACTGGATGGCACGACTAATTTTCTGCACAATTTCCCCCAGTTTGCCGTCTCTATCGCGGTCAGATACCGTGGGCGTCTGGAGCACGCTGTCGTTTACGACCCCCTACGACAGGAGATTTTCTCTGCTTCTGTTGGTGAAGGTGCGCGCTTGAATGACCGTCGCATACGGGTGACCAGTCGCCCTAATATGAAAGGCGCGCTTCTTGGAACCGGCATCCCGTTTCGTGAAGATCAAGACCTCGAACTGTATCTGAAAACCCTGCGCGCCCTGTTGCCTGACTCCGCCGGTGTACGCCGACCAGGCTCAGCAGCACTCGACCTGGCCTATGTCGCCGCAGGTCGAATAGACGGTTTCTGGGAAATGGGTCTACAGATCTGGGATATGGCCGCAGGCATACTGCTCATCCAGGAGGCCGGCGGGATCGTGACAGACCTAAAAGGCGGCTCCGATTATTTTGAAACCGGCAACATCATTGCTGGCGGCATGAAAGTGCAGGCAGAGATGACAAAGCGCATCAAATCAAGCCTGTAGCGCAAGTAAGTAGCAATTAAGCTGTTCCGTATAGCCTGTGCACCAAACAATTCCAAGCTGTGGGGAAGGGCATGCAGGATTATCTGTCAGACTTGTTGCGCCAGATGCGTGCATTAGGCGCGAGCGAATTATTTCTGACGAGAGGTAAGCCACCCACATTCCGTATACACGGTGTCGTTACCAATTCCAACGGTTCACCACTAACCCATACACGACTGGCGCTACTCACCCAGTCTCTTATTCCACAATCCCATATCAACGATTTTGACACCGCCCAGGAATTGAGTTTTTCATATCGTTCTCCGACGCTCGGCCGCTACCATGTCAATCTGTTCCGTCAACAAGACCAGTACGCGCTAGTTGTGCATGCTTTGGCTGAGCATATTCCGACTCTGGAAGAACTGGGTGCGCCTGAAGCGCTAAAAAAAATGATCAAGCTCAAACGGGGCATGATGTTCATCGCCGGTCCTGCGGGCATGGGCAAATCCACAACGTTAGCGTCGCTACTCAACTACCACAACGAAAACGTCGCCTCGCATATCCTGACCATCGAAGATCCAATCGAATATGTTTTACCGCAGCGACTTTCCATCATTAATCAACGGGAGATCGGCCGTGACACCGCCAATTTTGAATCGGCGATGACTTGTGCATTACGTCAGTCTGCCGATATCGTCGCGACCAGCGACATTACTCATTGGCAAACGCTGGAATATGGCATACGCCTGGCTGATGCCGGACGACTATTTCTCTCCGCGATCAATGCCAATAATGCACGTCACGCGATCGAGCGTCTGATCGGGCTTTATCCTGAGAACCAACAGGAAAATTTGTTACTGACTCTCGCCAACCACACCAAGGCAGTGATTGCCCAGCAACTGGTCCCCACTCTGGAAGGTGGACGTATCGCCATCTACGAGTTAATGGTGGTCACACCAAGAATTGCCGACCTGATCATACGCAAGGAATTCGAAGAACTCAGTGCCGTTATCGCCCAGGGCGACACAAACGGGATGCAATCGCTGGATCAATCCCTGTACAATCTCTACGAACAGAACGTCATTAGTGCGGAAACGGCACTGGAATATGCTTCTTCGTATCGCAACATGCGTCTGCGTATGCGAATCTCCAACGCCTCGGAAGCCACGCTCAGCCTGTAATCAGCGCCCTGGGCATCCTCTTAAATCAGCAATTTTCGATTTGGTTTTTCGCTGCTAATGCCCGAAAGATAACTCACCTGGATTTAGCTGACTACAAGAGGAACTCCTGTCCATGGACGTTAAAAATATTTTGATGCAAACCACAGAACTTGCCGAACGCCTGGACCGGCAAAACCAAGTTATCGTCGATTTATGCAAACCCGAAATTTATACGCAGGCCCATATTCCCGGCGCGCGATTCATCGACTACGCAACAATTGTTCGCCATGAGAAACCTGTCATGGGCCTCATACCAACAGAGGATCAGTTTTCACAGATTTTAACTCGGACAGGGATTACTCCCGACACCCATGTCGTCGCTTATGACGATGAGGGTGGAGGAAAAGCGGCCAGATTTCTCTGGACGCTAATGTTAGCCGGACATCAGCACCTCTCCCTTCTTGATGGCGGGCTACATGCGTGGAGTATTGATCAGTTGCCGCTAAGTGCAGAAGCACCAGTTTTTTCGGTTTCCAACTATCCCGTAAAGTTCACTCAAATGCAGTGGAGTGCAGATGCTGGCTATATCCTCAAGCGCTTGGGCGCAGATGATTTTGTCCCACTTGATGCCCGCAGCCCAGGAGAGTATATGGGCACTGATGTCCGCGCCAGTCGCGCGGGACACATTCCAGGCGCAATCAATTACGACTGGGTGAATGGCTTGGATAGGGAAAATGGCTTGCGCTTGCACCCGGCTCAGGACTTACTGCCCGTACTTGAATCCATGGGATTTACTAAAGAAAAAGAAATCGTTGTCTACTGTCATTCCCATCACCGCTCGGCCTTGTCTTTCTTCATGTTGTTATCGCTAGGTTACGAACGTGTGCGAGGTTATCCCGGTTCGTGGTCAGACTGGGGCAATCGTGAAGATACACCTGTTGAAGTATAGAGAGGCTGTTTTAAGGCGTAGACAGTAGCCACTGTTTACCACCTTGCACCTATTCCACCTGCCAGATGCAAGGTGTTCAGAAACAAACTGGCCTGTCCATTCCTAATCGGGATACTTGCGTAACTGCTAGACAATCGTAGATCCGCAACGAGGTAAAAAGTCTGTCCGATATCGTGTTTAGCCAAAAATCCTGACGCCAGATAGGCACCCGACAAATAGTATCCCCAGCCAAACACTCCCCCATTGTGTGTCAACTCGGCTCCACGAACCGTATTTTCAGGATGGGCGAGTATCACACCTCCACCCAACCGCCATCCGCAGCACTTATTAAACATACGAACATGATTCACACCAAACATATTGAAACCATGGGATACGCTAAAGGATTGAATCTCTGGAGGAGGATTACGTAGATAGATTTTGTTGTGGATAAACTCCATTTCCCAGTATCGGCGCCTGTGCTGCACGACAATTAATCGAATCTGGTAATAGATCGGCGGTATCAGCGATTCGGTGTCGAACTGCGCATCGACTGATAGATTTGCCTGGCTTTGCTGTGCAACAAGGATTTCAGCAGGCAGATTCAATGCCCCACCTGCAGCTACTTCCAATGCCCCTGCCGAGCAAAAAGAGGAAACCACGCAGAGAAAGAGACTGACTATCCATTTCCTGAGAGACACTTTATCCGTCCTGTATAGCGATCAAGATTTAACCAGCAACCCCACTATCGGGGTTCTCTTACGCTTACTGATTAAAGCATTCCCTGAAAATACAAACCTGTAAACACTATTCAACACATTTGTTGCGGGCAACTCGATACGCCAGTTCTTTTGTGCGTGGCTTTTGTTAAACGTCATCGTGTTTACAGGATATAATCGACCACCTTTGCTGCGATACGCAGCCGACAATAACAACACACTCAACCGAATCAACCCTGGATTCCGCTTTTAGTTCTACACGTTACGCGGAAAACATGAGAAAACTCTCTACTCAATAGGAATGATTGATTCGCCCACTGACTAAAACTTAAGCAAAAAATGATATGAACGCAGCAACCGAAATAGCCGAGCCATCCCTAGCCAAACACACCCCGATGATGCAGCAGTATCTGCGCATCAAGGCAGACTACCCACATACCCTGGTTTTTTACCGCATGGGTGATTTTTACGAGCTCTTTTTCGACGACGCACGCAAGGTCGCCAGTCTGCTCGATATCACACTGACCAAGCGCGGCACATCGGGCGGCGAACCTATCCCGATGGCGGGCGTCCCCTATCATTCGGTGGAACCCTATTTGTCACGACTGGTGCGCCAGGGTGAATCGATCGCGATTTGCGAACAGGTCGGCGATGTGGCCACGGCCAAAGGGCCGGTGGAACGCAAAGTGGTTCGTGTCGTCACACCGGGCACGGTAACCGACGAAATCTTACTTGAGGAACGTCGCGACAACCTCTTGTGTGCACTGCATCAACAGAAGGAGATCTTCGGCCTGGCCTGGTTGGATCTGACCAGCGGACGCTTCCAGGTGTGCGAAGTCAAAGGCGAAAGCAATCTATACGCAGAACTGGAAAGACTGCGTCCCGCAGAGCTGTTGGTCAGTGAAGACAGTCATCTGATTGAACGCCTGCAACAGCGAAAAGGGCTACGCCGACAGGCACCGTGGCTATTCGATGTCGAAGTAGGTGAGCGCCAACTAAAGACCCAGTTCCACACCAATGATTTGAGCGGATTCGGTTGTACGGATCTTACAGTTGCCATCGGCGCCGCCGGGGCACTGCTGGAGTATGTAAAAGACACCCAGAAATCTACGTTGCCACACATCCAGGCCCTTACCGCGCAACGCAGTGAAGACGCGGTATTACTCGACGCGGCCACTCGCCGCAATCTGGAAATCGAACACAATATGAGCGGCGGCCAGGATCATACCCTGGTATCCGTTATGGACAACACCACCACTGCTATGGGCAGTCGTTTGTTACGGCGCTGGTTTAACCGCCCTATTCGCGATCAACACAAACTACGGCAGCGCTATGACGCCATCGAGTCTTTGGCGAACAATTATCATTACGAAAACATCGCTGAAGTGCTACGCAATATCGGCGACATAGAACGCATTTTGGCGCGTGTAGCCTTGAAGTCTGCGCGCCCTCGCGATCTTGCCGTCTTGCGCACCTCACTAGAAGCAATCGGAGGATTGAAACAGGCGCTTACTGCCACAGACAATCCGCAAATCGAGGAAATCAATCACCTCATCCGCGAACACCTGCAAACAACCGAGCTACTCGCGCGCGCCATTATCGACAATCCACCGGTATTAATACGCGATGGGGGCGTTATCGCGCCTGGATACGATCCGGAGCTGGACGAGTTGCGTATGCTGCGTGAAAACAGTGACCAATTTCTGGTCGAGCTGGAAGCTCGGGAAAAAGAACGTAGCGGCATTAGTACGCTGAAAGTCGGTTATAACCGCGTACACGGTTTTTATATCGAAATCAGTCGCGGACAATCGGACCAGGCGCCTGGCGATTACATTCGACGCCAGACGCTAAAATCCGCAGAGCGGTTTATCACCCCGGAACTCAAGGCCTTCGAAGACAAGTTTCTCAGCGCCAAGGAAAAATCACTGGCGCGGGAAAAACAGTTGTACGACGAACTGCTGGATACGCTCAATCTCGACCTAACGACGATGCAGATAACCGCGCAGGCGATTGCCAATGTCGATGCCTTGAGCAATCTGGCGGAACGCAGTGTCAGCCTGAACCTCAGCAAACCCGATCTCGAATCAAGACCGGGCATATTCATCGAAGCCGGTCGTCACCCGGTTGTAGAAAGCGTTTCCAGCGAACCCTTTGTACCCAATGACGTTGACCTGGACGACAAGCGTCGCATGTTAATGATTACCGGCCCAAACATGGGTGGTAAATCGACCTATATGCGTCAGACTGCGCTCATTGTCTTGCTCGCCCATGTCGGAAGTTTTGTCCCGGCAAGCCGCGCCACCATCGGCCCAATAGACCGCATATTCACGCGCATCGGCGCGTCGGATGATCTGGCCGGTGGGCGTTCGACATTTATGGTCGAGATGACTGAAACCGCCAACATTCTGCACAACGCCACCGCGCAAAGCCTGGTATTGATGGACGAGGTAGGACGCGGCACCAGCACTTTTGATGGACTAGCTTTGGCATGGGCGTGTGCCGAGCATCTCGCCGAACAAACACGCGCTTACACCTTGTTCGCGACACACTACTTCGAGCTGACAGCAATGGAAGAAAATCATAGTAGCGTCGCCAATGTGCATCTCACTGCGGCAGAATTCGAAAACCGTATCGTGTTTCTACACAGCGTGAAACCGGGACCGGCGAGCCAGAGTTATGGCCTCCAGGTAGCCGGGCTGGCGGGCGTACCGCAATCGGTGCTGAAGAACGCCCGTCGTCACTTGCGGGATCTGGAGCAGTCGGCGGTTAAAGAGCGAAACCCTGCAGCGCAACTGCAACTCTCCCTCTTTGATACCCGTTCCGAAAGCCAGGTAGAAAAACGTCTGAAGGAGATTAATGTCGACAACTTAACGCCACGAGAGGCGTTAAACCTGATTTATACACTCAAGGATTGTCTGGATTAAATGACAATAGGCGCTCGCAGAAATCATTTTTTCACATTAAAATGTGCGCGGAACGACAGCGAAGAAACACAGGAGTAGAGAATGACCTATGTAGTGACGGAGAATTGTATCAAGTGCAAATACACCGACTGTGTGGAAGTTTGCCCCGTCGATTGTTTCCATGAAGGCCCGAACTTCCTGGTCATTGACCCAGATGAATGCATCGATTGCACCCTGTGTGAACCCGAATGCCCAGCGGAAGCGATTTTTGCTGAAGACGATGTACCGGAGGGTCAGGAACAGTTTATTGCGCTGAACGCCGAACTATCGCGAAACTGGCCCATCATCACCGAACAAAAGGCCGCGCCCGGCGACGCTGACGACTGGAACGGCAAGGCAGACAAACTCCAGTTTCTGGAAAGATAGACATTTACCACTTTTATAAAGGCAGTAGTTTGGCAACGAGCTACTGCCTTTTTCAATTCAGGCATACGACATGTTTCTTACATCGATAAGCTATGATCAGGATGCCCTGAAAATTATTGCCACACGTATTGTAGAGGAGCAGTTGCATCGCCTGCCTGACCTCAGCGATATTTTCATCATCATTCCCGATTTTCAACCGGCATTACGACTCACTCGCCTAATCTGTAGCGTAGCGGCACAACACGGCTTTCAGGCCTTATTGCCACCACAATGTCTCACCCTACGCGAATACATCGAAAGACACACCTATCTGGAAACCGGCACCATTCCCTCGGAACAGCGTGTACTGGTATTGATGGAATCTTTGCAAGCCTATCGACACCTGTTTAACGATGCCAATTTGTGGACCGCAAGCGACGCGCTATTCAGCTTGTTCGACCAACTGACCTTGCACCAAACCTCGCTGCCTGAAGATCTCGACAGCTTTATACAATTACTGGAACAAGGCTATGGCTGTAACGCCAGTCAGATTCCACACCTGGGTCAGGAGGCGCAACTTGTCCATACGTTGTGGCAGGCCTGGCATCAACAACTTGCCACCTATAATTTGCTCGATGGTAATGCCGCTTATCTGATAAAACTCGGTCTGCATCTAAATCAAACGCTTTCGGAAAACACTTTTTTCTATGCGTTTCTTCATCAGGAGATGCTACCGGGAGAACTGAACTGGATGATGCGGCAGTATCAATCCCGGCGCAGTCATTTGTTTTGCTATCGCGGTGAGATGAACGAATTTCTGGCCACGCAGGACATTTTTCTCGATGATAAACCCGGCACAAGTGAATGTAGTGCATATCTCGACTCTGTATTTCTCGATCAGTCTGATGACTTGCGCAATAGGGCCTTAAACGCCCAACAACAATATCCGACTTCACCTGTTGCCGAACACATACACGTTTTTCGCGGCGACAGTTTCGAAGATGAGGCTCGCGCCATCAGTCTTCAAGTGCGCCTGTGGCGATTAAAAAATATTAAGCGTGTTGGCCTCGTCATCGAAGATCGTCAACTGGCACGACGTATCCGCGCCATGCTCGAGCGCGCCAATATTGCCTTACGTGATGCCGGAGGTTGGTCTCTCTCCACATCATCTGCGGCCGCCATACTGGAGAGCTGGCTGGAGTGTATCGAAGAGGATTTTGCCCATCGCCCGCTACTCTCGGTAATCAAATCGAGCTCGTTTATTGTCGACAACGAAACGCTTGATGCCGTCTACCGCCTCGAATACGACATCATTCGTCGCGAAAATATTACACGTAATCTGGACAGATATCGCAACGCCAGCCATGCCAGAGCGCAGCGCCTTAGCGAATCCTCGTCACATGCATACCAAACAATGTTTCAGTTGTTCGACAAACTGGAAAATGCTGCTCGCCCGCTTCAATCTCTGGTCTCGAACAATAAAATCGAACTCTCCCATGCGTTAAGTGCCTTGCGTTTCAGTCTGGATGAGTTGGGTCTTACTTCTCATTTACAAAACGATGATGCCGGTCAGGAGCTACTTCAGTTACTCGAACAACTTCAGCAGGTCGCTCAGCGCTCGCCGCTACGTCTAGGTTGGGAAGACTTCCGTACCTGGCTGTCACGCAATCTCGAACGTAAAAGTTTTAAGCCTGTTGATGACTATATTGAATACGTCGATCTCCTACATCTCCCACAAACCTCGCTTGGTAGCTACGAAGGCATTATTATCGGCGGACTGACACGCGAACATTTTCCCGGAAGTGGCGAAGTCGCACCGTTTTTCAATCAACAGGTGCGGCAGCAGTTAGGCCTAACGCCGTGGCAGGAGATAAAGAAACGGCGCCTACACGATTTTCGGCGCCTGCTTGAGAGTGCTCCGAGTGTACTACTCAGCGTCAACACCGGTGGAGAATCTCAGGCGATTAGTCCCTGGCTGGAATTATTGGAAGCCCATCATCGAATCGCGTGGAAGACCACGCTTGAACACACTGAGCTACGTGAGTTGCTCGATAATAGTAGCAGCGATATTGCCTCACCCGATCTGGGTATGCATACGCTGTGTGAAATTTCGCCGCCCGCGATATTATCTGCCCTTATGCCGTCGGATTTTAGCGCCAGCGCCCACCAAAAACTTATCGACTGCCCGTATGCGTGGTTCGCTGGCTATGTATTACGCTTACAGGCACCAGAGGAAGTTAGCGAGGTCATGGCAAAGAATGAATACGGCAGTCGTGTTCATCTGTGCCTTGAGGCATTACACGCCAACGTTAAAAATCTACCGGGGCCGTTTAAGGACGAATTCACGCCTGATAACAGGCAAAACGCGATTGAGCTACTCGATACCATCTCGCAACAGGTGTTTGCCAGCGATCTCGAGCAAAACTTTCAACACCGCGGCTGGCTCAGACGCTGGCAGAAGGCGATACCCACTTACATCGACTGGCAGATCGAACGCGAACAACATTGGCGTTTTCGTGGTGCCGAACAGCGTCGACAACAGGAAACCGAGGAAAATTTCACCATCAGCGGCCGCATCGACAGATTCGAGGTGTCTAAAGATGGCAGTGGCAAGATCTCGATTATCGATTACAAAACCGGTTTTGCGCATTCGCGTGATGACGCGCTAAAGGGTGAATCCGTTCAGTTAGCGCACTATGCACTGGCAATTAACGAAGCCGTTACGGAGACACTGTTCCTCAAAATAGATCAGGATGGGCTTAGCGAGATCAAACTGGCAGACGACGAGCTCAAGGAATGCGTGACGAATAACCGCCGGCGGCTGCACGAAATCACAAACATGGCGAGAAATGGAAGTGCATTACCGGCCTGGGGAGACGAAGATACATGCGGCTGGTGTCAGTTTAGCGGGTTGTGTAGACAGAAAGATAAATCAAACGGCGGCCCGAAGGCCGCCTAAAGCAAGGGTACTCTCCCTACCAGGCATACCTGCCTGCATTATGTCCGTATAACCGAGTTTTCCCTTGGCTTTCCCTAAGGTCTTCCGTGAAATCCTGATTTGCTTTGAAAAACTTCCTTGTGCTTACGCATATTAGCAGCGCGCTCTGGGATTGCCATAATACATAAGTACTAAAATCCGAGTTTTTTATACTTATAAGTAATTAATATTATTAGATAATTCTAATCATAAAATTAGCAATCCATCCCTATCGCACTACAGCCTGCAAATTTGCACTTGCTGACATGTGTTCATAGATTATAGAATTGCCCCCTTCTTATTGCCGGGGTGGCGGAACTGGTAGACGCGCCGGATTCAAAATCCGGTGGTGGTGACATCGTGTCGGTTCGACTCCGACCCTCGGTACCATATATAGAGAGAGGGAAACACTTCCCTCTCTTGTTTAATCTGAACATCCTCAGTGAAATTCACTCAAACATCTATCCCGGTCCAGGGAAAAATTAGACTTTTTGCACTAAAGCGTCTTCAATTAGCAATACGCGACACCATTGTAATGAGGGAACATTATGGCCGGCACACGCTTCGCGTTGGAAGTCCAACCCCGAATCCCCAAACAGTTGAACCGCCTGAACGAATTGGCCAATAACCTGCTTTATAGCTGGGAGCATCAAATCATCCGGCTATTTGTTCGGCTCGACCCGGAATTGTGGGCGCAATGTGAACATAATCCCAAGGTATTTCTACGACGGATATCCCAACGACGTCTTGAGGAAGTCGCGCAGGATCGGGTATTCATGGAAGACTATAATCGCGCCTTGTCGGTCTATGACACCTATTTATCTCAACCTGGCGTATCTGAGGTCACCACTTTTCTGCATCGAAAAGAAGATCTGGTCGCGTATTTTTGCGCGGAGTTTGGCATACATGAGAGTTTTCCTATCTATTCTGGTGGATTAGGCATACTCGCAGGCGATCACTGTAAAGCCGCCAGCGATCTTGACGTACCCTTCGTCGCAGTTGGGATGCTTTATCGACAAGGCTATTTCAATCAAACCATTGACGAAAGCGGAAAACAACACGCGATCTACACACCCGCCAGTTTCGCTGATTTACCGATTAGCCCAGCGACGGATGAACAGGGCCGAGAAATACACGTTAGTGTTCCCATGGGTACGCACTCAGTCGGCATAAAAGTGTGGAAAGCCCATGCTGGGCATATCAACCTGGTGTTGCTTGATACCGACCTGGAAACAAATAACGAGAAAGATCGCCGTATCACCTACCAACTCTATGGTGGCGATAAGCAAACGCGTATTCAACAGGAAATCGTTTTGGGTATAGGCGGTGTCAGGGCTTTAAGAGCGTTAAAGCTCAATCCCAATGTGTGGCACATCAACGAAGGACACGCCGCTTTCATGCTGCTTGAACGCACGCTTGAATATCAAAAATCCGGCCTCGATTTCAACACGGCCTGGGAGACTGCTGCTATTGCTACGGTGTTTACTACTCATACTCCCGTTCCGGCAGGCCACGACATCTTTCCTCATGAACTCATGACGTCACATTTCGAAGGTTACTACGGCGAATTCGGCATAAGCGAAAAGCGTTTTCTTGAACTCGGGAGCTATCCTGGAGACGCTAACGCGTTTAATCAGACGGCTTTGGCTTTACGTGGTTCTCGTTATCACAATGGCGTTAGTCGCATACACGGTGGCGTCGCTAGCAAAATGGAAAACTACATCTGGCCGCAAATTGAAGACGAAGACAATCCCATAGATTACGTAACGAATGGCGTACATGTACCGACTTTTCTTGCACGCCATTGGGTAACGCTATTTGACAATCGTCTCGGTGCCGAGTGGCGCAAACAATTACGGAATGAAGAATACTGGAATGCGATTGATGACATCCCTGATCACGTTTATTGGGCCACACACCAATCCCTGAAAGTCGATCTATTTGAGTTTCTATACAAGCGCGCAGAGATACAGCATCGACGTAATGGTTGTAGCGATGTTCAGATTGAAAAGCGTACGCATTTTCTCAATCCCGAAAACACGGATGTGCTGGTAGTTGGTTTTGCGCGTAGATTTGCCACCTATAAACGTGCAGCATTGTTATTTGCAGACCTGGAACGACTTGCACGCCTTGTCAATGACAAAAATCGCCCGGTGGTATTAGTATTCGCCGGCAAAGCCCACCCTAAAGACGAACCTGGGCAGGAGTTGATTAAACTCATTTACGACATATCGAAACGACCTGAGTTTGAGGGCAAAATCATTGTTCAGGAAGGATACGATATCGCTCTCGCCCGCAAGCTAGTCGCCGGTGTTGACGTATGGCTAAACAATCCAGAGTATCCATTAGAGGCCAGCGGCACATCTGGACAGAAGGCTGGCATAAATGGCGTAATCAACCTTAGCGTGTTAGATGGTTGGTGGGGCGAAGGATATGTAGAAAACAATGGCTGGGCAATCAAACCTCACGGGCCCGAGTTTAGTAAGCAATTTCGCGATCACCATGAGGCGCAGGATCTGCTGAACATACTTGAAAACCAGGTGATACCACTGTATTACTCACGCGAGCCCAACGACTTTTCACGCGAATTTTCATCTCCTAGTCGTCAGGCATTTTCCAGCGGCTGGGTAAAAATGTCGAAAGCATCGATGAAAACCATCATTCCACATTTCAATGCGGAACGAATGATGATGGACTACGTACAACGTTTCTATAGCAAGGCTGCTAAACAATCTCTGAAGTTATACAAAGACAATTATCAATTGGCTCGTGAATTGGCAGATTGGAAACAACGCATCGTCGGCCACTGGAAAAACGTCAAGATACGCCATCATCAGGAACAGGTTCCCCAGTCTATTTCTGCTGGAACCACGCTAAAGCTGCAAGTCGCGGTCACACTTGATGGCTTGAATGAAAACGACATTATTGTGGAGAGCATAATCGGCACCGAAGACGATATAGGAAAGTTCAACACCCATGAATGCCAACGGTTTAAAAAAATCGACAGCATCGGGAGCGAAACGATATTTGAGCTCGAACTGTGCCCATCGCTACCTGGCCTACAATACTACAAGATTCGATGCTATCCCTATCACGCCAATTTGAGTCACCGATTTGAAATGGGCTGTATGTTGTGGCTATGATTTTGTAAGTTAGGTTTTCCGCAAGTTATTTTGCGACAGTGACGGTAACAATATCGCCGGGAAAAATCAGATCGGGATTATTAATACCGCTGGCACGCGCCAGTTCGGGATATCGATAGGGATCTTCGAGTACTGTCTCGGCGATTCGCCACAAGGTATCACCGCTTTTGACAACATGACGCGTACTAACCGCATTTGTCCCGGCGTGATTGGCCTTTTCCCCTAACAATACCTTCATAGGTGGCTTCTGTGTATTTTTCGCATTGGAGCTTGCGGGTCTATCCACGGTAATACTGATTGTGGGCGTATCGATTTCCACCACTCGTTGAATTTCAGACGCACCAACGACGCCCTTATTCGACGACAATTGCGCTTGAGTTTGCACACTAGTAGTCGTAACCATATCGGCCGAATGCTCTTGTGCCTGTTTCGTTAACAGCGAGGGCAAGGCCGGAATTTTCTCAGCGTAAAAATACAGCGCACCAATAACAACGACCAGACTCACACCACCAATAAGAAAAGGAATCCTGGAGCGCGGCTTGAATATATTTCGGTGACTGCGTCTCAGGCGAAACTCTTTGAAGGTGATAGCCTGCTCGGTTTCTAACTCATCTATTCCTACGACGGAAAATCGCGGACGATCTACGTCCTCAAAATTGTCAATTAGCTCTGCCGTTTTTTCTGTTGCCTCAGGAATCTCAGCCTGAATAAAGACCGGTACTTCGTCAATCTCACTATCCGTTGATGGAGAGGTGTCTGCATCAGAAGACAAAGGATTGTGATCCTCCGCCCCTCTCTTGGCATCTGCGACTACATGATGATGAACAATATTTGTAAAGGGAACCTGAGACTCAACTTTTTCTTCGGCGATAGGTGGCTCAAGATGCTGTTCGTTCTCCAGTATTTCTTCAACAGCCTTCGCCTCTTCAAATGCAGCTGCATTATCAGTTTCGTTCTGTAGTTCTTCTATCTCGCCTGTCGCTTCATCGCCCGCAGATGTTATAGCAGATTCTTCTATTTCTAGTGGCGGTGTAGCATCTGCCATTTCTTCAAGGGTATCGAAATTACCGTCTTTGAATTGATTTTCTTCGTTCCTGTCGGCTGTTTTGACTCCCTCAGCTATCGCACAATCTTCTGACTGCTGCTCAGTCGTGTCGCCGATTTTACCCAGCGCTTGTTGCCAGGCTTCACTGGAAAATGTTTCCACCTGATTTATCAGCGTCGAAAATGATACCTGTATGACAAGACCATGTTTTTCGAGATGCTGCACTTCAATTCCCGGCACGGAAAACATCGCATGCCGCGGTGTAAAACTTTCCCTGTCCACGATGTCGATGACCCTATCCACCTTGAATCCGAGCGCGTTTCCAGTATTTGTCGTGACAACCAGGGCACTACGTGTGTTCGTCTCAGAATCCTTTAGTCGCAGAATTTTTTTAAGATTAATTGCCGTCGCTGCGTGCTCACGAAATGAAAATCCGCCGTCAACAAAAAAAGGCATCACCGGCAATTCGGTAATCGCTTGGGGCTCTATGATAGACTCCACTTCAGCAATATCCACGCTGAACAGAATGTTTTCGAGCGAGAACAGCAGGCAGGTATTCAAGTCCTGTTTTTGTAATGGCAGCATATAAATATGTTTATCAGGGATTTTCCAAGAAGATCTCAATACCATATCGACGATCTGGCCGCGTAATTTACCTCCATATCCACAATTTGTGGCTTGGTATCACAATTGCGTGTGAACCAGGCTCATTCAACCGTGATACCGACTTATGTCAAAGATACAAAAGACCTATTCGAGGCTGTTCGCAAAAGCCCTTGGCCACTGTATAGCAGCGATTCAGGTAGTGTCGCCGACGATGTCGGCACGAATCGCCTACTGGTGGTGGCGCCGGACGCGGCGTGTCCCCTCTTCTGAAAAAGAGTCTGCCCTAAAGGCTCGATCCGAAAGAACTTCAATCATCTTTGAAAACACAAGAATACAGCTTTATCGCTGGGGGAAGCCGCCTTACATTTTGCTTGTACCGGGATGGAACGGCCGTGCAGGACAATTTCGTAACATCGTCGAAAACCTGGAACATAGCGGCTATGGTCTGCTCGCATGTGAACCGCCTGGGCACGGTGAATCAGACGGCAGCGCGACTAGTATTTTGCAAATTGCTCGCTTGGTGACGCAGCTTGTGGAAACCCAATCGGAAATTACCGGCTTTATTGGTCACTCTGCCGGTGCCATTGGAGGATTTATCGGCCTGCTCAATGCGGGAAAAAATATCGAAAAAGCCGTATTCATTGGAATGCCAGTCGATACCAGACAAATGTTGGAGACATATTGTCAGCAACTCAATCTCCGACCTGCCACACGACAATTCTTGACTGAACGATTTCTGGCGCAACACGGTATCGATGCCTTTGAACGAAGCTCCCCTATCGTATTGGCCAGACAATATGCTAGACCATGGCTAATCATTCACGATAAACAGGACCGAATAGTAAACCCTGGCCAAGCCGTTGAATTACATAATAGACTTAGTCTATCCGTGTACTATGAGAGCAATGGTTTCGGGCATTTCAGAACATTGCACGCTGCGCCGGTACTGTCGCGAATTTGTGACTACTTTAACGAAATTTCACCCAAGAAAACCGAGAGTTGAAGAATTTTGGCAGGGGCCGATAATACCTATATGAAGCTATATACACCGACTATTATCGGCAGTTTAATGCTAGTCCTCTTCTTGACTGGGTGCGGAAACTATCCCGTGAGAGAAACGAATTATACCTTCCAACAACGCCCAATACTTGCCGAGGAAAAGCAGACGATAGTCTACTCTGCAATGCAATTGATTGGCACACCGTATCGTTTCGGCGGCACCAATAACAACGGCGTCGATTGTAGCGGATTGGTATACCTCGCCTATCAAAATGCTGGCATTCAAGTCCCGAGAACCAGCCTGCAACAGTTCCGTCACTCAGACCGCGTGCACATGTCGCAGCTTCAACCCGGCGATCTGGTTTTTTTCAAGCTAGACCGCAGCCCGGTATCTCATGTTGGCATCTATATCGGTGACGACCGCTTTATTCACGCACCAAGAACAGGAAAATTTGTCGAATACGCCTCGCTGGATAATAGCTTTTGGAAAGAACGACTTACTGGCGCCGGTCGCTTTTAGTCATCCACTTTATAGCGCATAATCATTTACCCCGCATTCTTCCTTCTTAATTACTAAGTTTTCCCTATCTATCTGTCGATACATCTGTAAGCCCGAACTCTGCGAAAAGAGGGAATAGGATTACTGTCGACTATTGTTAAATTACCGAAAACAGTACCGTTGAAGCGCAATTTGCTTAGGTTGGAATAAGAACCCGTAATGGAAAAAACTGCACCAAGATTCCGGTCAATCAAAACCGGTTACCTCCTATTGGTAATCGGTATGGTGCTTATTTCCAGTTTGATCACGACGTGGATCGAGTATGACGAACACAAGATTCAAATACATCAAAATTTTCACAAAAAAATAAAGAGCCTGGCCTTTCTTTCGGCTCAAGCATCTTCGTCCGCGTTTTTATCCGGTAATCGATCATCTCTGCACAATGCATTGGTAACGCTTTCTCACGAGAACGAAGTCATCGCAAGCGCTATCATGGACACTGAAGAACATCTGCTTGCATCAATTATTCGCCCGGAGTTTCGTTCCGGAGACGTTAAGGAAGCGGACGACATCCAAAGAATAAAAAGTTTGTCTTTTGCAGAATTTTCCAAGCACCCAATATTTAGTCATAACCAGCCTGTTGGCTATGTGCTGGTTGTAATAGATAACCGGCTTTTTAACTACCTATCGAAAAAGCACTTCGCGGCACACTTACTAGAAAGACTAGGCACAGGTGCAATTCTTGCCGCTATTCTGGTTTGGTTTTTTAATCGCCGAGTAATTCTTCCTCTTAAAAAACTGAAAATCCACATAACGGAAATTCAACACGGACAACTTGGCGCAACACTAAATTACGCACGAAATGATGAAATTGAGCAACTCGGAGTCGCAATAAACGAATTGTCGCTTTCGTTAAAAACGAATGAGACCGAAAAAGAATATATGCAGTCAAAACTGCTCGAGGGCAATGAAGACTTGAAGCGCGCCACAAAGGCAAAAAATCAATTTCTCGCTAATATGAGCCATGAAATCATGTCGCCGCTGACTTCTATTATTGGCTACATAGACCACATAACCATGGAAGACCTACCCAAAAATCAACAAGACTCATTTAAGCGTGCGCTATTGCACAATAGCAAACATCTGCAAACTCTCATCAGCAACACCCTGGAATTTTCAAAAATTGAATCCGGTGAAATCGACATTCACAAAACGCGCTTCAACCTATTTACCTTCGTAGACGAATTGTTTTCCGCCTATACCCAAAGTGCACAAGAAAAAGGACTAGAGCTGAAATGCCATTACTCCTATCCGCTACCAGCCTTTATTACCACTGACTACATGCGCCTGAAACAGATCCTTTTCAATTTATTTAATAACGCTCTCAAATTTACTGAAAAGGGTCATGTCCGAGTAAATATTTATTATCAAGCCGGCGGCAAAGGCAATGTTGTATTTGACATCCAGGACACTGGGATCGGACTTGAAATCGGCCAAATCAATCAGCTATTCAGCAATTTTACCCAGGCGGAAATTACACCACATTCCAGCCCATCCGGTGCGGGCCTGGGACTGGTGATATCACGCATGCTTGCCACACTGCTCGGAGGAGACATCAACGTAATCAGCTCACCGGGCAAGGGTAGCCAGTTTAGCTGCTCTATTTATCCAGGCGTAATAGCGGACGAAGAACTTGTACAGTCAGAACACCAGCAAGACAACATCGTGGCGAAAATCAGCGCCAAGAGCTCAAAAATAGATCGCATGAATCTCAATCTGAAATTACATGTGCTTGTAATTGATGATTCACCAGACATACACATTTTGCTTGGTTCTTATCTCGCCAAGATGGGATGCACTGTAGATGCCGCGGATACCGGCTATGAAGGTTTACGCATGATAGAAAACAAGCAATATGACGTGATCATCGTCGACAAACAAATGCCCGGCATGGACGGCATAGAAACGACGCGAAAATTAAGACAAGCTGGATTCAAGAATCCCATCATTGCGATGACCGCCGCCACCCTCAACAAAGACGAATCGAAATTCAAGGCAGCGGGATGTGACGCCTATTTGAATAAACCCATCAATGTATCGCTGCTTTCAGAGACCTTGTCTCGCTGGTCTAAATCCGACAAATCGGTCTAATCAACTAAGTCTAGGGACAGTCTGTTGCCACAGGGCAGAATTTGAACCAGTCAGTGTCACCAATTGTGGCTGATATTTTGTTGCGCGATTGTCCTTCTGAAACATTCAACAACAATTTCGTCGCACCGGTAATACTATTGTCCATTGGTTCACCGATATTCTTGTCATCTAGTTCTCCAATAATATTACCTATTTGCCCACCAGGAGAAGTCACATTCAGTAAATAATCTCCGCCGTTAATATACACATCAGTCATATTCAAATACACCATCTTGTCTCCTGGTGGAACTCTGAATTTAACGATATCAATGCCGATATCATTACCGTTCCCCAGAGCCGGTGCTCGAATGTTGCGCCGATAAAGAATATTACCAGCGCTGGAAAATACAGAAACAAATGGATAACCCAAGGCCGAATTCCAGCCTCGCATATTGACTTGGTATACCTCGGACGCAGGTATCTCTGTCACTTTCAGATTGTAGGTGGTTCCACCTTCTTTATAAGCACCGTTAACACTGACTGTTGCCCAACTTATGTTGTTGAAAATACAGTTCATGGTTTCACCCGGCATAACCAAGGTACTACAGGGGGTGCTGCCGGTACCTGAATTGGTATTTACATACACCTCGGTACGCCCGCTCACTCCTGATATCTCAACATTGTAAAACGACGTATATTTCACTTCAAAACCATAATAACTGGCAACTGAAGGACCAGTTGCAATCCCGTCAAAGTGTTGAGGACCGACCTGCCCACTGAGGCTAACCTCTGATACATCGCCAGTTAAAACACCTGCATCCCAGACTATTTCGTACTCAAAGAACGCCTGTAGCGTCATAGCAGAAAGATCCTGCTCACTGACCGATGGATTGATTACTTCTACATATAGATCCGAAAATGCGACTCTCCCATCCACCCGATCAACAAAATTCGTCGTACATTCGTCGGTAGTCTCCGCTGAACAGTCAACTGGAGTACCATTGATTTTATTATCGTTGCTATCAAAAGAATATGGTGTATAGGTGATGGCTTGTGTAAATGCCGCATCTGAGTACACCTTTATCTTCACATTGCTATTGTTACGATTATCGAGTTTTATCCAATATTTTCGCGCCGGATCAATACCGATTTTATAATAGTTTGAACCACCGCCAATTTGGAATTTCTTACGGAATGGCGCCATACCTAAGTCGATAGGGGCATTTATACTGCCTCGCACGACGTACGCCTCAGCATTAGTTGAGACAATTGAAAAATTAGAAGTCCCAACGGGACTGGCGCTGGCGCGATCAATGAGAAACACCAATTTACCAACTATCGGTGTTATCGAACAATTGATTCGTCGTGTGCACGAGGAATTCTCAATACTCATCTCGACATCAGCCCCGATAATCTGAAATTCGTAATCTAGCCCAGGGGCAACACCGAGTTCCAAACGAACCGTTTCCGTGCCAATTGGATACCCATCACCTAACACCAAACGAGAACTCGCTGGAACAGCCGTTGCAATCGCGTCACTCATGAGTAGTTCTGGCTCAACGACGGTGGCAAAGCTGCCTGTTAGTTGAAACTTCTCCGCATCTCCACAAATTCCGAGTAGTAGCTCAACTTTAGGGCATACATTTGCGGCAAAAACCCCCGTCACAAGACCATTATTTTGACTAAAGCTGTCAAGCATCAAATGCTCGGAACTCGCTAACCAAAGATATTCCTTTTGTACTTGAACAGGACTACCTTTAAATGTTTCAAGAGTCCAAAAACTATAATAAACAAACAGCGCAACAGCAGAAACGCCATCAGCTTTAGGCGCGAGAACGAGCACCACCTCCTCATCCTTGTTCGGATCTGCCCCTCTATAGCGCACAACCAAACCTGGTATCAAAGCTGGAGAGCCATAGCTCTTGGCAACAATTCCTGAGTTGTCCATAAAAGCTGATATAAGTAAGCCGCTATTGTTTATTTCACGAAGTACAGGGATAGCTACTGGATCAGTAATTGACGGTCCAGCAACGGTAAAGCTATCAACAAATTTGACTTCAACGGTTACTTCTACAGCGGCAGTAATTCTACCATCTGTATATGATCCGACTACAGTCACGTTCTTGCTTGGGCTGTTCAGTGTGATTGCTTTCAGTACAGACGCATCCAGCGGATCAATGAGAAGCGTCCCGTCATCCGAAGGTATGCTCCAGACCATTGCCGACGTAACTACAGAAATTTTGCCTTCGTCATTAACAATCGATGCCGGTATTTGAAAGACATCACCCACGCGAACAGTCACTTTATTTTGTACGGTTAGCTGGAGTTTATTCGCCGCGGAATTGCTTTGCTCCGTTGTGTTCTGATTTTGAGTGGATGTGGATGATGAATTTGAGATTGTGACAGGCGCATTTATAACAACATTCAACTTACCTGTGACGCTTTCATAGCTGGCAGTGATTTCCACTGAGCCGGTTACATCGTCACTGATAATCATTTCACCGCTATTCGTGACCACAACACCGGTTAAATCAGCACTCCACGTTGCATAGGCCGTAACATCCTTGGTAGAACCATCACTAAACTGGGCGGTAACGTGAAGTTGAACAGAGTCACCAGAAGTGAGCGCATCGACGGCCTGAATATTGAGCGACTCGGGTGTTTTTGTTGATTCAGATTCTGCCGTTGGAAGGCTGGTATCGGTATTGCCAGCATCCACATTGGCATCGACATCGGCGTTTAGTGTCAACTCACAACCAACTAATGAAAAAGCCATAAGAAATATGGCCAGAATATATCCCCACCCACGAAACATAGCTATTCCCACTTGTTTTTGTGACTATACCGCCAAAATCCCGACAAAACCTTAATTTAGTCTTATATAAGTAGGGTTTGACCGGGGACAGAAGTAATTGTATCCAATTGACCTCCTTATTAAAGTCGAATCCAGGGAATTAGTCAAAACCGGCGTGGTCCACATATCTCGTAACAGGCAATTATCCGACTTTCGTGCTAGCTTTATAATTAATAGCAAGAAAAAGTCGTAAGAGGTTTCGGTTTCAGGACAAGACAAGGAGGTGCTGCTTGGAAGCACAAACGTCCCGCTTTGTCAGCCGCCTTACACGCAACACTGTGGCTATAATTCTTGCCGGGGGGCGCGGCTCCCGGCTAAAGCAACTAACGGATTGGCGGTCAAAACCCGCCGTACCGTTTGGTGGAAAATTTCGCATTATCGATTTTCCCTTATCTAATTGCGTTAATTCCGGCATTCGTCGTATTAGTGTCGTTACCCAATACAAATCTCATTCACTCATTCGTCACATACAAATGGGCTGGGGATTTCTGCAAGGACAACTGGGCGAATATGTAGAGTTATTACCTGCGCAACAGCGTATCGAAGAATCCTGGTATGCCGGAACAGCAGATGCGATTTACCAGAACCTGGATATTTTGCGTAGACACAAACCGGAGCTAGTACTCGTCCTGGCTGGCGATCATATCTACAAAATGGACTACGGTCCGATGCTGGCCTATCACGTGGAAAAAAAGGCTGACATGACGATTGGCTGCATAGAAGCCGATCTGGAAATGGCCAAATCCTTTGGCGTCATGAGCACAGAAAACGATGGTCGCATCGTTGCATTTAACGAGAAACCGGATGAACCAACACCGATGCCTGGTAAGCCTGAATGCGCGTTGGCCTCTATGGGAATTTACGTTTTCAATGCAGATTTTTTGTATGAGCATTTAATTGCCGATGCGGATAGCCCGGACTCCAGCCATGATTTTGGAAAAAATATCATTCCACGTTTGATCGAAAAGCAACGCGTCTTCGCCTATCCATTTCGCCATACCGAATCGGGTAAGCAAGCCTATTGGCGCGATGTCGGCACTTTAGATTCTTATTGGGAAGCCAATCAGGAATTAATTGGCGTGACGCCAGAACTGAATCTGTATGACAAGGACTGGCCGATCTGGACATATCAAAACCAGCTTCCACCCGCCAAATTCGTTTTCGACGATGACGACAGACGTGGCATGGCAGTTGACTCCATGGTATCAGCAGGCTGCATCATCTCGGGCGGACTAGTCAGGCATTCGCTATTGTTTTCACGCGTTATCGTCAATTCCTTTACGACGGTAAAAGATTCCGTCATTCTGCCCGATGTCGTCATTGGCAATCACTGCCGTTTGACCAAGGTCGTGTTGGACAAAGGTTGTATTATTCCAGATGAGACCGTTATCGGTGAAGATCTGGAAGAAGACCGCAAACGCTTCGAAGTCAGCCCCGGCGGCGTCGTGCTCGTGACGCCTGATATGCTTGGACAAAGGACGCATCATGTCAGATAAGTCGATTCGCGTTGTTCTGTGCTGGCACATGCATCAGCCTTACTATTACAACGGCGAGTCTGGTAACTACATTTTGCCATGGACATATCTGCACGCGACCAAAGATTATATCGACATGGCAAATATCATCGCTAATCAGCCTGGCGCCAAGGCCGTTATCAATTTTGCGCCGATTTTGCTGGAACAACTCGACGATTACACTAAACAGATCAACGCTTACGTAGACAGCGGCAAACAAATCAACGATCCATTGTTGATGCAGTTGGTTGCTAATGACATCCCTACTAGATCTGAAGAACAAAAAACATTAATCGCGGCCTGTCTACGCGCCAATGACACCCACCTGATCAATCGCTACCCGGTATTTAAGGGACTGGCTGAAATGGGTCGCAGCGCACTAAAAGACCCGAAGCTACTACCCTATCTGCAGGCGCAATTTTATTTTGATTTGCTGACCTGGTATCACATTGCCTGGCTGGGTGAAACCGTCAAACGCGAAAACAAGGTCGCGCGCGCGCTAATCGAACGTGCCAGCCAGTTTGGCGTTGAAGAACGTCATCAACTATTACTGCTCATACGCGATATTATAAACAGCATAATTCCAAAATACCGCGCCCTCGCCGCACAAGGTCAAGTCGAGTTAGCCTTTTCGCCCTACGCCCATCCGATTATTCCTCTCATGCTGGATTTCGGCAGCGCACGCGACGCAATGCCGAATGTAAAACTGCCTAAACATGACTGTTACCCCGGTGGAGAGGAACGTTGTGCCTGGCATTTCAAGCAAGGGCTGAAATCTTTCGAGCAACACTTCAATCATCGTCCTCGTGGTTGCTGGCCGTCTGAAGGAAGCATCAGCGCCGAGACTTTGCGTCTTTGTGAGAAATTCGAGATCGAATGGGTTGCCAGTGGCGAAAGCGTTATGCGCAACAGTATTGGCCAGAGCCCTGCGATTATGCATTTGCTCGAGGGCCATTGCCTGCATCGCCAATTTCACCTGAAAGACAATAATGTCAGTCTTTTCTTTCGCGATGATGGATTGTCAGACCTGATAGGTTTTACCTATTCAAGCTGGCACGCCAACGATGCAGTAAACAATCTCATTCACCATCTGGAAAATATTGCCGAGGCCTGTGAATACGATGCCGACACTATCGTGCCAATTATTCTTGATGGTGAAAATGCGTGGGAGTATTACCCGGAAAACGGTTTTCATTTTCTCAGCGCACTTTACGCCAAGCTTGTTCAACATCCAAGATTAAACCTGTGTACTTTTTCGGATTGTATAGACGCCGCTACCGGGCGCATGCAACTGGACAAGATTGCCGCGGGAAGTTGGGTATACGGTACTTTTTCCACCTGGATAGGTGAAAAGGACAAAAACAACGGGTGGGACTTACTGGTATCGGCAAAACAAACTTTCGATAAGGTTGTCAGCAACCGGAAACTGAGCGCAGAGCAACAAGAGGCCGCCGAAAAACAACTCGCAATATGCGAAGGTTCAGACTGGTTTTGGTGGTTTGGAGACTACAATCCGGCAGATTCGGTAAAAAGCTTCGAGCAACTTTTTCGCGTACAACTGACAACACTTTATCACTTACTTGGGGAAGAAGTACCACAAGAGCTCAATCAAGTCATCAGCAGCGGCAGCGGCGCGCCAGCAGCTGGTGGGGTGATGAGACCTGGACAAGAAGGACATCCACATTAGTTCCAGCACACAACGTTGTAGCGGCATTCTATTACATCTGAGTTCGCTGCCAGGCAATCCTTTGGGCGGAGAACTTGGAGACGAAGCCTTTTCTTTTGTCGATTTCCTACACGAAACCGGTCAGAGTCTCTGGCAAATGTTGCCTGTTGGTCCGACTCACGGTGACCTTTCGCCCTATCAGGCCTTGTCATCGCATGCGGGCAATCCGGTATTTGTTTCTTTGACGCCATTACAGGAAGCTGGCTTTCTACACACTATTGGACATCCCGGCGCGTATGAAGATGTATTGCAATTCAAGAGACGCTGTATTGCCTCGGCTTGGACGGCGGTAACACAACAGCTTAACAATGAATGGATGGATGCGTTTGATACCTTTTGTGACGGCCAGACATGGCTACACGACTATGCGCTTTTTATTGCACTGCGAAACCAACATGGTCATCAGTCCTGGACGGATTGGCCAGAGCCATTTAGAAGTCGCGACCAACAGGCACTCAAATCGTTTTACCAGCAACACCAACAGATCGTTGATGCGATCAAATTTGAACAATATTTATTTTTCACCCAGTGGCAAAAACTCAGAGACTATGCCAGCAAAAAGAATGTTCAACTGCTAGGCGATTTACCTATCTTCGTCGCCCATGACAGCGCCGAGGTTTGGTGCCGACCAGAGCTGTTTCTCCTCGACGAACAGGGCAAGCCCACCGAAGTCGCCGGTGTACCGCCCGATTATTTTTCTGAAACCGGTCAACGTTGGGGCAACCCTTTATACAATTGGCAGGAAATTCAAAAACAATCTTTTCAATGGTGGATAGAACGCATAGAAACGCAGCTACAGCTTTTTGATAAGGTGCGTATTGATCACTTTCGGGGATTCGAAGCGTTTTGGGCCATTCCGGCAACAGAGGAAACAGCCATCAATGGACAGTGGCGCAAGGCACCAGGCGAGGAATTATTTACTGCACTTCAACAACACTTTTCGATGCCGTTACCGTTGATAGCGGAAGATCTCGGTATTATTACGCCGGAAGTGGATGCCTTGCGTAAACGATTCAAATTGCCCGGCATGAAGATATTGCAATTCGCCTTTGGTGGTCAGCCGGACAATCCCTATTTACCACACAACCATGAGAAAAACGCCGTGGTGTATACCGGCACTCATGACAATAATACGACGCTCGGCTGGTATAAAAGTTTGCCAGAAAATGAAAAGCGTCACGTTCATGAATACCTGTTTCAAAGCGAAGAACCTATCAACTGGCTTTTGATAAAAGCAGCGGCGGCCTCGGTGGCAAACACCTGCATTCTACCGTTGCAAGACGTGATGGGTTTAGATGGACTTCATCGAATGAATACGCCAGGTACCACTGAAGGTAACTGGCGTTGGCGTTTTGATTGGTCGCAGCTCGGCGCGAAAGAAAAAACGAAACTAAAGACACTGACCCAGGTATACGGGCGCTTGAGAATGTTCCCGTTATGATTTTTCGCGTTGCTGCAACATGGCAGTTAACACTTCAGCCAATTCTTCTTTAGTAAGATGCTCGAGACGTGGATCGCTGCAGATGTCATCGAGATACATAGCCAGTACCTGATGGGCGACGACTGCCTTTTCCACCGCCATTTTTATATTATTGATATCCGCTTCGCTGATGCGCGATGCTTTGGGGAAAGGAATGACCTGACTCACGTGCAACCTCTCAGACTGTTGATTTAGTTATGTGCAGAAAGCTTAACACGGGAATTCTGAAGTGCAACTGAGGGTTAAAAGTAAATTCCTGAGAAGGCCTGGATACAGGTAAGTCAATGCCCACTACGCACCAATTTGGGTAAATCCCGGCGCATACCCATGGCCTGTTGTATAAACAACTGCTTCAGCGGCGGCACGCTATTGGCCAGGTTCAAACCCATATTACGCAGCACAGACAAGGGCTTGATCTCATTGGAAAACAGCCGTTTAAACCCATCCATAGCCGACATCATCATGACATTGTCCGCCTTGCGCCCACGTTCGTAGCGACGCAACACGCTCAGTTGTCCAATATCTTTGTGCGCGTTCGCCGCGTCCATTAAGACCTCGGCCAACAGGGCGGCATCAAGAAAACCCAGGTTTACCCCCTGGCCGGCCAGCGGGTGGATGGTATGGGCCGCATCCCCAACCAGAACCACGCGATCTCGAACGTAGTCCCGCGCATGCTGAAGACTCAAAGGGAAAGCGGCGCGTTTGCCTATGGCAACCACCTTGCCCGGCCCTTGTTCGCCTATCGCTGTATTTAATTCATCAATAAATGTCTGTTCATCCAATCCACAAAGGCGAACGCTTTCGTCCTGTGTCGTTGACCAAACGATGGAACAGTGTTTTTCGTCCAGTGGAAGAAAGGCCAAGGGACCGGTGGGCAAAAAGCGTTGCCACGCAGTTTCCTGGTGAGTCTCTTCAAGCGTCACCGTAGTGACTAATCCATTTTGTTGATACGACCAACCGATGGTGTCGATATCGGAGCAATCGCGTATCCACGAACGCGCACCGTCGGCACCGACGATGAGTTTCGCGCTTAGTTGCGTATCGTCATTCAACTCAAGCGTCACGCCATCGATATTTATGTTCAGCGATTGGGGACGTACACCAAAACGCAGATCCACTTGCGGCAGCGTGTGTAGCTGATCAATGATCGCTCCCTGTATCACGCGATTTTCGATGATGTGGCCAAGACAGGCTTCGCCCACATCGGCGCAATCGAAATGAATTTCTCCGCTTCCCGTGGCGTCCCACACATGCATCTTCTGATACGGGAAGCAACGCCGTTCCACAATGCGATCCCATGCACCAATCTTGTTTAATAGCGTTTGCGACGCCTTGGTAATCGCACTGACACGCAACTCGTATTCATCATAAGGCCACGTTACATCAGGTTTGCCCGCGTCCAGGAGACAGATCCTCAACCGGCTGTTGCCTATCGCCGCTGCCAGGGCACCACCGACCATACCCGCGCCAACGATGATGACGTCATATTCGTTTTTCATAGCGGCAATCCTCGTGATAAACGCGGCAGACGCCCCGCCATGCCCATGGTTCGTCTTGTCAGAAAATGTTTGAGCGGTGGTACAAGATCGGTAACCAACAAGCCTTTGCTGCGCAAATGTGCCAATGGCCCCCATTGATTGGAAAACACACGCGCCACCGTATCCGTAAAACCAATAACGCCCATGTGGTCCCGCTTACGCGCAACTTCATAGCGCTTGAGGACGGCGTCGCTACCAATGTCTTCGCCCTGCCGTGCCGCATTCACTACTACCTCTGCCAGGGTCGAAACGTCACGAATACCCAGATTGAATCCCTGACCAGCAACCGGGTGCAGAGTGTGCGCGGCGTTGCCAATAATCGCCACGCCGGGGCGGATATGTTCTTTAGTTTTTAACATTACCAGCGGATAGGCGTGACGCTTCGCCACACGGGTAAACGCACCCAGGCGATAACCAAAACGATCTGTCAGCAAGGACAAAAACGCGTCGTCTTCCAGGGCCATCACTCCATCCACATCGGCATCACGAGTGGTTAACACCAGTGAACAACGATTCTCAGACATAGGCAATAAGGCCATAGGGCCGCCAGGTGTAAAACGTTCGTAGGCGACATTATTGTGTTTGTAGGCGGGAGTCACCGTGCTGATAATCGCGGTCTGGCCATATTCCCAACGATTGACGCCGATATCTAATAACTTGCGCACCTGCGAATTGCCGCCGTCAGCGCCGACCATTAAACGAGTGCGGATCTTGTGTACGCCATCATTGAGCGCAATCCCCAGCTCCAAGCCATCGCTGTGATATTGAATAGATTCCAGCTTGGCGGGACAAAGCAAACTCACATCCTCGCAGCTATTCAAACGCTGCATGAGCGCGCCACCAATTACACGGTTCTCGATGACGTAGCCTAGCGCATCAACGTCTTCTTTGTGTGCATCAATACGCGTCACGCCGAATTGTCCCTGATCGGAGATATGAATCTCCTTAATCGCCGTCGACTCATCCCGCATTTCTCGCCATAGACCGATGCTGTCGAAAATTTTGTGACTGCCATAGGCCAAAGCAATACTGCGTGCATCGTAGCTAGGCTGTTGGTCAGAACGAAAGGGAAACGCTTCAACCACGGCAATACGCAAACCCTGCCCGGAAAGCGCAATCGCCATGGTCGCGCCCACCATGCCACCACCGATTATGCAAACATCGAATTGTTCTTGGGAATTCATCGCGCCATCAATGCCTCAATCTCATCGACCTCCTTGGGGACATCTTCGGTCAACACCTGGTTACCCTTCTTCGTCACCAGTACATCGTCTTCAATGCGTATGCCTATGCCCCACCACTTTTTGTGCACGCCTTTCGTGCCGTGGGCGATGTATAAACCCGGCTCAACTGTCAGCACCATGCCCGGCTCCAGTTTGCGCCACTTGCCATTGATGCGATATTCGCCGACGTCGTGCACATCCATTCCTAACCAGTGCCCGGTGCGATGCATATAAAACTTTCGATAGGCCTGTTTCTCGATCAAGGTTTCTATTTTGCCTTTGAGCAACTTCAATTTGACCAGCCCTTTGGTCAACACACGGACAGCAGTTTCATGGGGTTTATTCCAATGATTTCCCGGGCGCACCTCTTTTATGGCTGCATAATTGGCATCTAGCACTAATTGATACAGTTGACGTTGTTCTGGGGAAAAACGACCGTTTACAGGAAAGGTACGGGTGATATCCGAGGCATAAAAATTCAACTCTGCGCCGGCATCGATGAGTAGCAAGTCTCCATCATGCAGCGCATCGCTGTTTTCCACATAGTGCAGAATGCACGCATTATCTCCTCCGCCAACGATGGAGTTATACGCTGTTTCACAACCGTGTTTTCGAAAGACATGCAGTAATTCAGCCTCGACTTCGTATTCGAACAAATTGGGCTTGCATGTCTGCATCGCACGACAGTGTGCTTCGGCAGAAATTCTTGCCGCCTTGTGCATGACTTTGGATTCGGCTGGACTTTTAATCAAACGCATTTCATGCAATACACTTTCGAGACTGATCAAGTGCTGTGGCGCATGAACGCCAGAACGCGATAACCGACGCACGCCGTTTATCCATTTAATCATGCGCGTATCAAAATCCTGATCATTGCCGAAACTGACGAAAACTTGATGACGATCCTGCAATAATTGCGGAATTAATTCATCTGCCTTGTCGATGGGCCAGGCTTCATCGGCTTCCAGCGTCTTGGGTGCAGCCTTCACTCCCACTCGACGTCCCGTCCAGGTTTCCATTTCCGGGTTTTTTTCGCGGCAGAAAATGATGAATTGTCCTTCCTTGCGACCAGGGACGAACACCGCGATGGCTTCTGGTTCTGCAAATCCAGTTAAATAATAGAAATCACTATCGGGGCGATAGGCATAATCAGCGTCGCGATTACGAATTTTTTCCGGTGCCGCCGCGACTATCGCAATTGACTGTTTACCGATGCGGCGCATTAACTCTTTACGACGACGTTTAAACTCAGCAGGTTTGAAATGCATAGGCTTAATCAGTGTAAGGTTGGCGGCTGTTCGTCCGGCTCAGCCTGATTGAATTCGGTATAGACCAACATTGAACCCACACGCAAATACTCCACAACTTCTGAATAGGCTCGTTCATTTTGTTCCTCGTCCTGGTCCGGGTCATATCCGGCACGGGAGATTTCAAGAAAGTCCTGAACGACTTCACCAACTTCTCCGGGCAGGTTTTCCACATTACTAACACCAGCAGCACTCATGCCGTAAAGGAACCCCTGACACCAGGACGATAAGTCGGCGATACGATCGCCTAAGTCCAATTCGTCATCTGGCAACAGTATTTCAAATTCATAATTACCATCAGCAAACTGTTGGCGAGTGGTTTCATAAAGACTTTGCAGAAGATCACGCGCCTCGGCCGCGAGTATGTTTCCAGGATCCTGGTCGCCCAAAACGTGTTCAATCCACAGCGTGGCATCCAGTTCGCGCGCCACGCACAGCATGCCACAAAGTTGTCCGTGGGCCTCAGCCGCCTCAACGTCGGCATTTGCGCGCAATAAACACTGCTCTATCTCAGTGTGCGTCAAATTATCTTTGTGCGTCAAAATTCGTCCAATATTGCTTCGTATGTATTGATGATCATGCGGTAGAGCCGCCCATTGATCTGTATGTGGCCGCCACGTGGTTCGCGCAAACGCAAATTCCCCTGTGAATCCGATAACCCCTTGATACCAAACTGCTTATCCTCAATCATCTGACCAAGTAATTGAGCCAGTTCCTGTACAGGAATCGACCCGGTATTATCCACAATCCGGCAGGTTTTACCATTCTGCGCCTTGTCTTCGACGATTATAGCTTCAGGTGAATACTCACTTTTAGGAAAAACTGGCAAGATTCTGGAATCCCTATCATTTTCAGTCATACAAACCAGGCTTTCTGTAGCGGGGATAACATGCTAGCATTTAACGTGTTCCTGATAAAACAGGAATCGAAATTTGTCGAAAGGTAGGTGTCATGGAATTAATCACCAGTCAGTTGTCAATGGACTTTGATGATGTGGGGGTGAACGACCTGGAGGAAACTGTACAGCAGTTGCTTTCACTCTGTCGTCGTTTGCAAGAAGAAAATATTGCGCTGCGAACACGCGAGGAAGAACTTACAAAAGAACGTGATATCTTGCTGGAGCGCAATGTCATGGCGAAAGAACGGGTAGAGTCAATAATAACTCGTCTGAAAGACATGGAACTTGAGGATTAGAGAGAATGGCAGCGATCGCGGTGAATGTGCAGATCCTGGGCAAGGAGTACAGAGTTGCCTGTCAGGACAGTGAACGAGATGAACTGATTTCATCGGCAAAATTACTCGATGAAAAAATGCGTGAAGTTCGCTCATCAGGGAAGGTGGTCGGAACAGAACGTATTGCAATAATGGCGGCACTAAATTTGTCACATGAGTTATTGCAATACAAACTGGCAGACAAGGAACGAAGTCGGGCGCTAAGGTCCCGAATGCAAGGTCTGCAGCAGAAAATTGAGGTAGCGCTCGATGAAAGACAGAAATTATCAGCGTAACCGCACCGGTTTAAAAGGTTTGGCGCTCTCTGGTATTCAGGTAAGTACCTCGAATATTTCTTGAGCCGATAAATCACTCTCCGGGGACTAAATTCTGGCATTGTGTGCATGTCCGCTCGACGGAAAGCCTAATATGTCAGTCGCTGTCCCCAAGCTGAACTCCAGGGTTCAAGGAGAGCGAGGACTACGGAATTTCCGGAGAGTGCCATCTATTATGAATCTTCATTATCTTCCTGGATAAACCTTCTTGTTGTGACTTCAAAAAATGACATCCGCAAACAGGTACGTCTGTTGCGCCGATCCCTGTCAGTAGATGATCGCCATCAACACGCGGCATCGCTTTATCAGCACTTTCATCGTCATCAGTTTTTTCGCAATAGCCAACGTATTGCCATGTATCTCAGCAATGACGGCGAGTTGGATTTAACTCCGCTGATACTACGCGCGTTTGGATTAAAGAAACGTGTTTTTCTGCCCGCATTACACAAGCCAGGTTACGACCGCATGGTCTTCATTCGATACACAAAAAAAAGCCCCATGCGAAATAATCGCTTCGGTATCGCCGAACCTCGCTATCAAAACAGAACTACCATTACGCCACGCAGCCTGGATCTGGTACTGATGCCGCTGGTCGCCTTCGATAAAACGGGCAACAGACTCGGCATGGGCGGTGGATTTTATGACAGAACCTTTGCCTTTCTTGGCACCCGCAAACATTGGCACAAACCGCGATTGATTGGTGTTGCCTATGACTTTCAACTAATCGACGACATTCCTCACGAACCCTGGGATGTTCCACTCGACGGTGTAGTAACACCGACCACGTTTTACGCATTTAAAAAATGAGAGGTAGTGTTTTAAAAATGAAGTATTGGCTAATGAAGTCCGAGCCTGATGTATTCAGCATTGATGATCTTAAAAACAGACCTGACAGCACCGAACACTGGGACGGCGTTCGCAATTACCAGGCGCGAAATATGATGCGTGATGACATGAAAGTTGGTGACAAGATTTTCTTTTATCATTCCAATTGCGATATTCCCGGCATAGTAGGCATCGCCAAGGTGGCGAAAGAGGCCTATCCAGACTTCACCTCCTGGAATCCGGAAAGCAAGTATTACGACCCCAAAAGTTCAGAAGAAAACCCACGCTGGTTTATGGTCGATGTTCAGTTTGTAAAAAAATTCAAGCGCACTATTAGTCTTAGCGAACTAAAAGATGATCCGGCGCTGCAGGAAATGCCGTTAGTGCGCAAGGGCAATCGTCTATCCATCAATCAGGTATCAGCGGCTGAATGGGAGCATATACTTGATTTGGAATAACACATAAACAATAGGAATCGATATGACGCTGGGTAAGCTAATTCAATTTCTCAATCAGAACACCGATTATCCCTATGCCACCGGCGATGGCAATGCGCTGCGGCACGCACTAGACGGGAGCCACCCCCACGCGCTAATCGGTGAACTACTGAAAAGCATTGCACAACACTGCGCCTGCGGAGATGAAAACTGCCTGCTAGCGCGCGAGCAAGTCGTGCTTGCACTCGGGCCAATTCGCTTAAAGTACATGGCCGACGACGCCCCTGCGGAGGGCTTTCGTTTAATTGAGAAAAGCATATGCGCCATTGACGACGCTTTCAATCAGGAAGCACTACGACTAAAGGGATAAGCCATGTACTGGAACGCCATATGCGAAGACATCAGCAAAACCACTGGGCGAACGTTCGCGATAACATCCAAGCACAGCGTCGGTGGTGGAAGCATAAATGACGCCTGGTGTCTTGACAGTGGCGATCGTCAGTTTTTCGCGAAAATAAATGCTGAACAGCGATGTGAAATGTTCCACGCCGAAGCAGAAGGTTTACTCGAACTCCGATCCGCAGACGCTATACGCGTTCCGCAACCGATATGCTGGGGGAAGACCAGGGGAGCGAGCTATATCGTAATGGAATTTATTGACGAAGGCACTCGCGGATCACAGGTTTTACTCGGGCAACAACTCGCCGCATTGCACCACCATACAGGAAAACAATTTGGCTGGCATAGAGATAACACCATCGGCTCAACACCACAAGTTAATACGCCTGCAAATGACTGGCTGACATTCCTGCGTGATCAAAGACTGGGCTTTCAACTAGAGCTTGCTGCAAGAAATGGTTACACGGGCCGCATGACAAAAGACGGCGATATTTTATTGGACAAACTATCGCATTTCTTCGATGGCTATCAGCCGGAAAAAAATCTGTTGCACGGCGATCTTTGGTCGGGAAACTATCGTTTCGATCGCGAAGGCAATCCGGTTATTTTTGATCCGGCCGTCTATTACGGTGATCGGGAAGCCGACATCGCCATGACGGAATTATTTGGCGGATTTGGCGCTGAATTTTACGCCGCTTATGATGAGGCTTACCCGCTGCACGTTGGTTATAACATCCGTAAAACCTTATACAACCTCTACCACATCCTGAATCACCTGAATCTATTTGGCAGTGGTTACCAGGGGCAGGCCGAGAGAATGATTTCCAGTTTGCTGGCAGAAGTACGCTGACTACAAACCGGAATTGAAACCAGAAGAATCCAGACCAGATGAATCACCAGCAGATTCGAAATATGCCTTCTGCTGATCCAGTTGAATATTTTTTTCCTCAATCTTTTTCAAAGACTGTCTCAAGCTAATAGCCTGGGTCTGGATAATCCGATCTGCGCGTTTAACAATCAGATAAAGACTTGTGTAGAGCAACAATAGAAGTATAACGATAAAAAAGAATGCAAAGGTTTGTCTGTTCTTAACCTCGGCGAATTGATCGGTAACATCGAAATAAACTTCAATGACCCCTGCCACACCCATTCCACCCACGTCGAAATCACGTATTGGCAAATAGCTAGACACCACATCGCGATTAAACAGCTCACCACTCACCGCGCTGAATTTTTCGCGATGCGAAAGCTCACTGATCACAAGCGCAGTTTTTGCCGCGACGCTGCCGCCATAGTCTGCGGGTTTCTGTACCGCAAGCTGGCTGAAGTCAGTAGAGTAAATGGTTTTCCCGTTCAGGTCGAAAATCTTTACTTTCAGGATCGGTGTTTTATCGATGTAGCTCAACACCAGTTGATTGGTTGCCAGGAGTTTGGGATGTACAGACAATTCGTCTTTGTTTAGCTTGGACGCTACCGGGGCAAATTTACGAAACTCGGGCCATATGGTATTTGACACAGCCTGGGTTAACACAACATTGGCTTGTTCACCGTGAGAAATCAGGGTTTGAATCGTCTGTTGACGATAGGTAAAGAACAGCAACATCGCGACAATTGATATCAACACCAGAGACGTTCTTGAAAAATACTTTACGAGAGGAAATAGCTTTGTATTGCGATTTGCTGTTCTCATAGCCCTGTAAAACATTCAGCTAATAAGACTCGGTATCGGCCTGCTGGTAGTAGTATTTAGAAAAACAAACAAATATTCCGCTATTTATTACAAAATGTTAATGTTCTCCAGCTACCACTAGGTCGCAAACGCCTATCCCTGTTTGCAGAGCCATTCAAAACCGATCAGGCAAACACCTGTTGTGATAACAACAATTAATCTTTCCTAGAAAAACTTTTCATATGCTTAGCGACAAATTGAGACCTAGTATTAATTCACCATACCGTACAAATTCTGCTGAGGGAAACAACATGGATATTGACCTTGAGCCCGTAGTCGACAACTGGTATCTGCACCTGGATAAAGGACAAAATTTCCGGGTCATTGCCGTCGACGATGTTATAGGTGTAATAGAGATTCAACACTTTGATGGTGATATCGAAGAAATCACTTTTGATGACTGGGCAGAGCTGGAAATCGAACTCAGCGAAGAACCCACAAACTGGGCGGGGGCCCTGGACATCGCCGAACCAGATGACTACGGAACCGAGATTACCGATACCGCAGACGACGACTGGTTAGACCCCATACAGGAAGTAAAAAAACCTACCAAGGCCCATCCAGCAACCTGGTAGTGACTTTTGTAAAAACCGGCGTCCTTTGTTTGCAGTCATTGAATGCGACACGATACTGTGCACAACGCCACTCAACATCCAGAAACAAAGGACACCTTAAATCTCAGCCTCATGCCGGCTCAGATTCGATTTTCCGCCGGGACTTTTTTGTTGCATGCAGAATAGGTACCGGTGATTCCAGCCAATCACGAGGCCCTATCAACGAACAGTGCTGCTCATTGCCGATCACCTTGAGATCATGCGTAACTGCCTTTCTTAACTCTATAAAATTTGGTACCAAACCTTTGTCGCGAAAACGACGGAGATTTTTTGCCAGTGAAAACGTGAATGCGCCGTGCGGAACACTGCCATGAGTGTATTCATAGGCATATTCGTTTTCTTTGCACGCGTAAAACAATATCGGCATATATGGCCCATTATGTTCCTGTTCTTTTCGAACGGCGCGGAACCGTTCTTGATCCAATGTGCGTAACCGTGTTGCAGTACCAAGACTTCTGCGCAATTGTTTATCCAAGCCTTCGATACGTTGTGTAAAAGCACTGTCTGCTGTCTTTTCTTTCATGGCGCGTTCCAGCCAAAGCTGTTCCTTCTCATGCCACACCAGAGAACGGTGACGCACATCATCAGGCGGACTCACGCCACGCACGCGCGCCGAACCGCCGCGAGTTAAACCACCCGAATGACAACAATCGAACACCGACATGAATTGTGTTTCATAAGGTAGTTGTGAATACATTTCGTAAAATTGATCATCGGTAAATGCTTTTTCGTCGCTCCAGTCAAAGTCATAAGGCACTAAGGATTCGTCCATACGATCAACCTTATCACCTTCGCCGTAGCTTGCCAGTTGCGCCCCATGACCACTGTAATAGAAGACACGTTTATCTCCAGGCCGCGCATCGTCAAGCAACCACTCCAGACGATCGGCTATTCCTTTGCGCGTTGCACGACTATCCAGGACCATACGAATATTTTCTGCGTCAAATCCGATACCTTGCAAGGTCGCGCTCATCAAGTAACTATCATTGACACATCCTTCCAGACACATGTCGCTATCCGGATATTGATTAAGTCCTACGATTAAGGCGCGATGCATGGGCTTGCGCGATCGACCGATTATTCCACGCACGCGTTCAGGTAACTCAGACATAGCGACTTCAGGTTGCGCATAAAGTGACGGCTGTATCTTTTCCAGAGCAACTTGTTGCCATACCGTTCCTATCGCATTCTTGTGTGACAGATAGTGACTTGCGGAATGATCGGCTATTCCAGGAATATCAAAATAGGTTTCCACTTGGGTAAAGCCATCATCGTGTAAACGCAATGGCGCAGTAAACACATCGTCTTCCTTATTGAACAGGTGATACCAGTGCTTTGCCTGTGTCAAGGGCATGATACGTCCGGCCCGAAAGCTTCCAGCGACAAAGGCATTTCCTATTTGCGACCCAAGTGAGACAAAAATCCGATCATTAATGCATTCACGCGTCGATGGATGCGTGAACGTGTCGTATGACACCAATGAACCAAGACTATGTGCACAGACAACGTCGGGATTGAACTCTTCCACACGCCCAATCAAACGTTTGCGCGTTTGCTCTCTCAATACCTCGTTTTCCACCCACTGCACCACCATGCCGGCTGTCCAGCGCAGACCTCCGTCCATTCCCCGTCGCCGATTAAACAAACTCGTGACGCCGTTTTTAAGCAGCTTGCTCATTGCCTGAACGGCATCAAATGCGCTGACCGGGTGAGCCGCAAAGATATCGTCGTAATAAACGAAACGCACGTCCAATTCCACTTCGTTTGCCGTTGCGCTGACTGCCTGACTGATTGCAGTTTCCCATTCCTTTTCCCAGGCTCCTCCCGGGGAATGTTTTCCTACACCATGAACACACAAGACTTTAACTTTAGGCCTGCTCATAATCGACTCCTTCGAATGCCGTTTATGTTGCCGCCGATTAGAAAGGAAAATATTTGATGCTAAACGTAACGAAACCGAAACACACCCGAAGGATGGCGGCTTATTTGGGAGCTAACGATTCTTTTCCCGCATTCGTAGCTGAGCACATCAAGGAAAAAGAAATATTCGAGAACACAATAGATTTATTTGCTGCCGCGCGTAAAAATCAAACCCTCACCAACACCTGGCAGTATTGAGCAGGTTATACAGACTGTCAATAATGCAAACCGGCTACATTCCCAGTTCAACTGGTTCGCGACTTTTGCGCAGGCGGCGCGCAAACAATTCCAATTCGCTCGCCAGTTCTGAAAACTCTTGTCTTAACGACTCTGCGATTATTGACTGCAATCGTTCAAAATCACTGCGATGCAAATAGTCACGCGCGTCCGTACGCAATCCGTCTCGAAATCTTTGCGTAATGGTTTCGGCAAGTTGATTAAAGTCTTGGGACATATTTACTCCTTTCCGTGCGTGTCGATTGGTAGCCCTTGAATCACAGCGAAAGACAAAACGCTGGATTCACTGGCCGACAGAGCAGAACTCACCAAAAAATATCTTTATAAGTGCCTAGTACATATCTACAAACGAACAGCATCAAACCTGCGAAGACAGGCTTTTCGGACCACAACGTTAAACTAGTGGAGAATGCCTTTTGTAACTATAGACCATCTGGAATCAGACCCAATTTATGCGTAAGGCCCTATTCGTGCTGAATTGTTTCTAGCACCCAGGGTCAAACCTTTTAAATGTGACGTATTTCTGTACCGGATAAACACAAAACGCACTAAATAAGCTAAGGTGGCTTACGGGAGGCGCCGAAAACATAGCAGGGCCTAGTGCGTTTCCATCAATTTATAGGTAGAATGCGCGGTTCCCTGTGAGATTAGCGGAGCACATGAAACAAAAGCTATATATCAAAACCTTTGGCTGTCAGATGAACGAGTATGACTCCTCCAAAATGGTGGATGTGCTCGACCAGGCCTACGGAATGGACCTGACCGCTGATCCCGAACAAGCCGATATCCTCCTGTTAAACACCTGTTCTATAAGAGAAAAAGCCCAAGAAAAGGTATTTTCCCAGCTAGGCATGTGGCGTGAGATGAAAGAAGCGCGCCCGGAACTCATCATTGGTGTTGGCGGCTGTGTCGCCAGCCAGGAAGGTGCGGCCATCCGCGAACGGGCCCCCTATGTTGACCTGGTATTTGGCCCACAGACTTTGCATCGTCTGCCGCAAATGGTCGATGAAGTCCGTCAGGAAAGACATGCGGTAGTTGATATATCCTTTCCGGAAATTGAAAAATTTGATCACCTACCAGAGCCACGTGCCGAAGGCCCCACAGCATTTGTATCCGTGATGGAAGGCTGTAGTAAATACTGCACATTTTGTGTTGTACCCTATACCCGTGGCACCGAAATAAGCCGCCCTTTTGACGATGTAATTGCTGAAGTGGCGCAACTGGCGACCCAAGGGGTAAGAGAAGTCAATTTATTGGGACAGAATGTAAATGCTTACCGTGGTCGCACCCATGATGGTGAGCTGGCAGATTTAGCCTTATTGATCCACTACATAGCATCTATCGACGGCATCGATCGCATTCGTTTTACGACCTCACATCCGGTTGAAATGAGCGACTCCCTGATCCAGGCCTTTGCCGATATCCCTGAACTGGTCGGGCATTTGCATTTACCTGTTCAGAGTGGTGCAGACAGGATACTCGCTTTGATGAAACGCGGTCATACCGCCATAGAGTACAAATCAAAGATACGTCGCCTAAGAGAAGCGAGACCCGAACTCAGCCTTTCTTCGGACTTTATCATTGGTTTCCCCGGCGAAACCGACGCCGATTTTGAAGCCACCATGAACCTCATTGCCGATATCGGCTTCGATCACTCATTCAGCTTTATATATAGTGCCCGCCCCGGTACCCCAGCGGCCAGTCTGCCCGACGATGTTCCCCTAGACGTAAAAAAACAGCGCCTAGCTATCCTGCAGACACGCATCAATCAAATGGCAGCGGAAATCAGCGCCTCGATGGTTGGCACTGTACAAAAAGTCTTGGTCGACCGTCCTTCGCGCAAAGATCCGAACCAGGTCGCCGGGCGCACAGAAAACAATCGCGTCGTCAATTTCGACGCCGATCCCTCTTGTATAGGGACATTTGTTAACGTCAGAATTACTGAAGCTTTACCCAATTCACTGCGCGGCGAGTTTATCAGCTCCGGTGAAAAGGCCACGACTTCTTCCACAACCATAGGTGTGACTGCTTGAGCGCAATTCCGAAGCTATTAAAAGGTCAACAATTGGCATCTCTCGACATCCTGCTCGAACCCGTCGACAACAACCGACTCGCAAATCTCTGCGGACAATTTGATCAACATCTACAACAGGTGGAAAAGCGCCTGAATGTGGAGATCAACCACCGCGGTAATGCGTTTCGTATTATCGGGAACAATGGTTCTACGCATAAGGCGGCGGCGATTCTGAAAAGCATGTACGATGAGACCGTAGAAACTGAACTCAATCCCAAGCATGTGCAGGTAATGCTACAGGAATCCGGAATCGAGAATATGCTAGAGAAGAACCCTACTGAGGAAAATCGCAACGGGCAATTAGCTCTACGCAGTAAGACCATACAGACGCGTGGAAAAAATCAGTGCGAATATATCAAACGCATTCAGAAAAACGATATTAGTTTTGGCATAGGCCCTGCCGGCACAGGCAAGACCTATTTGGCGGTAGCTGCTGCGGTCGATGCGCTGGAGAATGACCGCGTGCGTCGGCTTATCCTTGCCCGTCCAGCCGTTGAGGCTGGCGAGCGTCTGGGTTTTTTGCCAGGCGATATGGCGCAAAAAATCGACCCGTATCTACGACCACTTTATGACGCGCTATATGAGTTATTAGGCTTCGAGCAAGTTGGCAAACTGATCGAACGCCACGTCATCGAAGTTGCTCCATTAGCATTTATGCGTGGTCGCACCCTCAATGACGCCTTTGTCATTCTCGACGAAGCGCAAAACACCACCGTCGAGCAAATGAAGATGTTTCTCACACGCATCGGCTTCGGCTCTACCGTCGTAGTCACTGGCGATATGACTCAAACCGACCTGCCTTCGAGTAGGCAATCAGGCTTACAGCATTCCGTCGGCATATTGAGTGACGTGGAAGGCATTAGCTTTACCTTTTTTGAACACAAAGACGTGGTTCGTCACCCTCTGGTACAACGCGTGGTCGCCGCATACGACGCGCACGATCAGGTGCAGAACCCCAAAAGTTAATGAACAACATCGACGTGGAGTTCGCGGTCACGCGAACTCCTGACATGCCAACACCGGAACAGATTTGTCATTGGGCGAATACGGCTTTGCACGGCCGCGAGGAAAACGCGACTGTTTGTATTCGCATCATGGATGAGGATGAAATGACCGAGCTGAACAGCACCTATCGCGGTAAAAATTCTCCTACCAATGTCTTGTCATTTCCAATGGATATGCCTCCGGGGATAGACTTGACTATACTAGGTGATATCGCGGTTTGCGCCCCAGTGGTAGCAAATGAAGCCCGCGAACAGGAAAAATCATACGAATCTCATTGGGCACACATGATTATTCATGGTACCTTGCATTTATTGGGTTATGACCACATAGATGAGGCTGATGCGCAAGAAATGGAGACTCTTGAAACTGAGATCATGCACGGACTGCAATACCCGAATCCTTATCAACCATTGGAAAACTCATGAAGGAAGGACGAAGTAGCAACGGTTCCTCAGAGTCTCGAACGTGGCTTGAACGCCTGAGTCAGGCATTCACCAACGGCGAGCCCAGGGACCGCGACGAACTCACCGACGTCATACGTGACGCCGAACAGAAAAACATTATCGATACCGATGCACTCTCTATGATTGAGGGTGTTATGCAGGTGTCCGATATGCAGGTACGAGACGTCATGATACCGCGATCACAAATGGTCGTAGTTGAACGCGACGTGGCGCCGGAAGATTTTCTTCCCACCGTACTCGAATCTGCCCACTCCCGCTTCCCCGTCATTGGTGAAAACCGCGACGAAATTGTCGGCATACTGTTGGCGAAGGATTTACTCGCCTATTTTGCTGATCAGCAACGGGGACGTTTCGATATCCGCGACGTCATGCGTCCAGCGGTATTTATACCGGAAAGTAAACGCCTTAACGTGTTGCTTAAAGACTTTCGCTCCACACGCAATCATATGGCCATCGTCGTTGATGAATTCGGTGGCGTATCAGGATTGGTGACTATCGAAGACGTGCTTGAGCAAATCGTAGGTGAAATCGAAGACGAATACGATTTCGACGAAGACACCTACATCATGCCGCACAAAAACAACAACTATTCAGTAAAGGCCCTGACGCCCATCGAGGACTTTAACGAATATTTCGAATGCTCCCTCAGCGACGAGGAATTCGATACCATCGGAGGCCTGGTGCTGAACAGTTTTGGACACTTGCCAAAGCGGGGCGAAAAGACCACAATCGGCGAGTTCGAGTTTACGGTGTTACGTGCCGATAACCGCCGCGTTCACCTGCTACAATTGCACCTTGCGCAATCATCTATAAAGAAAGCCAACTAATCCTGTGAACATAAATAAGATGCTTTTCCAGGGCAAGCGCGCCTGGCTAACCTCGCTTATTGGCGGTTTAATGTTACCTCTGGCCTTCGCGCCTTTTGGTATCTGGCCACTGATATTTGTATCGCTCGCCATATTCTTTTATGCCTTAGTCGACGTTACGCCAAAAACCGCATTTGTTCGCGCCTGGATTTTTGGGCTGGGCATGTTTGGTTTCGGCGCGTCCTGGGTCGTGGTCAGCATGCATTATTATGGCGGCATCGGTATTCCGCTGGCGACTATACTCACGTCAATTTTTGTCATGTTTTTGGCCTTGTTCCCCGGTGTATTGGCTTGGTTCTCGCGGCGCGGATATACATTACTCGGCCAGCGTCGTGGGATGTTTTTAATTTTGATCCTGCCGATACTGTGGGTGTTTTTTGAATGGATACGCAGTTGGGTATTAACCGGATTCCCCTGGCTCAATCTCGGCTATAGTCAAATCGATTCGCCCTTGCTTGGATATGCACCGGTATTAGGCGTGTACGGGATTTCGCTAGTAACCGCCTTCACCACTGGCTTAATACTACACAGCATACTGGAACGCTCTACGTTAAAACGTAATATTGCTGTGCTTGCCGCCTTATGGTTGGTACCGCTTGGCTTCAATTTAGTGGACTGGTCTACACCGACGGGTAATCCCATCACCGTAAGCATGATTCAGGGTAATATTCCTCAAGATCAAAAGTGGTTACCGAGCAATCAACGCCCGCAACTCGACATGTATGCACAGCTCAGTCGTGAAAATTGGACGAGTGATTTAGTTATCTGGCCTGAGACCGCCGTTCCAGCCTTATATGAGCAAGCGTTGCCCTATCTCAACTACATTGGTCAGGAAGCACGCATGAATAATTCTGAATTACTCGTCGGCATACCGGTTTTCAACGACCAGGACAATCAATACTTCAATGCCATGTTGAGTCTCGGAAATGAAGAAGCGTTTTACGAGAAAAAACACCTGGTACCTTTCGGCGAGTATCTACCGATGGCTGGGTTACTTGGCGGGTTTATCGACTTCTTCGATATTCCGATGTCCAACTTTAGTCCAGGGCGTAGCGAGAAACCCATATTACATGTAGCCGGACAGAAAGCCGGTATTTCAATTTGCTACGAGGACGCTTTTGGTGAAGAAATTATTGACGCATTGCCCGAAGCAACTTTTCTAGTCAACGCCAGTAATGATGCGTGGTTTGGCAGGTCGGTCGCTCCACATCAACACCTGGAAATTGCACGCATGCGTGCTGTTGAAACCGCGCGTTTTCTGCTGCGTTCAACCAATACCGGAATATCTGCTGTTATCGATCCACAGGGAAAAGTCGTCGCGCAGTCACCACAATTCAAACGTGATGTACTTACCCATACGATACAACCGATGCAAGGTGCATCGATCTACGCGATCTTCGGCAATATACCGATCGTGAGTTTCCTTTTCATTGCACTCTTCGGCACGCTCACCTATCAGTGGTACCAAAAGCGCGATTCTGAACAAAATTAACAAGGGGCGGGAGCTCGCAATCTGTACTTCCCGCCCCACTCACTTTACTTAATATTTATTTTTTTTGTGCAACACACATTCACCACAACACCGCATAATTTATTTGCGAGTTTGATTGTCTATGCGTAACAACAATGTGATAAATGCTTGGATTATTTTCTGAACGTCACTCAGGTATCATTCTGATTGTTTTTCGCCCATTTGCTGTAGCACTCAAGTCCGCAGTAGTACGCAACATACTCGTCCGCTTCTGCATTGTTTGCGACGGTGTTAGGAATTTCGCGAAGACACACTTCACATTCAAGCGTGGTATCAGTCGTTTTTTCTTCCATAATATGCTCCCTCACGTGCATGATAGATTATGAAAAGGCTGCCATGTCTTTTATCATTGATTAGTTGGCACCCTTAATTAATAGCTAAGCCAAAACAGGCGAATATTGCAAGGAAAGCGGATTGAAGTTTTTTATTCGCTACTCATAATGAATCTTATAAAAAGCTGAGGACGTATGAAATTTATCGATAAAATCCCGACCCTACCGCTGGCAGTGATTGCAGTCCTCCTGGGGCTTGCGCCTTTCGTACCTGAGCCTCATCTATTAGAAAAATTGAAAATGCTCGCCAGTGGGGAATTAGCCAAGCCTATTGATATCCTCGACCTGATCATGCATGCCACACCTGCAATACTGCTGATTATCAAACTGAGTTGGAATTTGAAAAAAAAGGGCTGAAAGGCCCGTAAAGGGCCGTTTCAGGGTCGATAATCTAGATCAACTCGTTAATTTCACGTAGCTGGTTGAGGTATTCACGGGTCAGCATCTTGCTCTCTTCAACCGCGGGCTGATCAAACGCATCGATACCCATAAGCTCGGCCACCACAACTGTCTCCATTTCCAGCAATATGATGAGCTCGCCCAGGGCATAGGCATCTTGCTCTAACAAGGCAAATGTCCGATTAGGGCGACCGCGACGACTCAAGGTCGTGCGCGTCGCCTTTAGTTCTGAAACGAATAATTCGCCGATGGTATGACCCGCAAGTGGCTTAATCGCCGGTATATCCTGAAAACGCATGGGAATACGCCGCCCCATAAAGCGAAATCCGGGATTAGAAAGAAAAGTCACCAGCTTGTCGTCCGGGCCTTCCAGCAATAACTGCAACTGTGAATGTTGATCGGTAACACCGTGAGCCTCGGTCGGGGTAAGACCACGATGGCGACCATTCGCGTCGATTTTGCCCAGACTTTCTGCCCAAAGCTGACGAAACCAGTTCACAACAAAACGCAGATTATCCGCATATGGCATGACCACACTGATGGTGCGACCGCGTTCGGCATGTAGATATTGAGCAGCGCCATTAAAAAAGGCGGGATTCTTGAGTATGTCCTCGCTAGCACAGCGGGCTGCCATAGCACGCGCGCCCTCCATCACACCATCGATATCAACGCCACCGATGTAAGCGGGCAGCAAACCCACTACCGACAATACACAAAACCTTCCACCAACAGGCGGGTGTTCAATGATTTCTATTTTCAGGCGCTTTGCCAGATCGTACAAAGCACCATCACGATTCTCTGTAATCACCAGTACGTGATTGGCAATCGCTTCATCACCGAGCTGATGTTCCATCGTGGGTAACACGGTTAAAAACTGGCTGAGCGTTTCCGCTGTGTTGCCGGATTTGGAAATCACCAATAACAAGGTGTCGGACCAGTCAACGGTTTCCAGTTCAACAAGAGTGGAAGGGTCTACATTGTCATAAAACGACACATAATTGCGTGGTGACTTATCACCAAGTATTCGTACCAGCATTTCACCGCCGAGCGATGAACCACCAATGCCAAACACCACCGTACGACTAAAGCTTCCCGCAATACGCTGGCCTTTGCGCTTTAGCTCTTCCAAGTCCATGGTTTGTGGAAGATTCAGAAACGTCGGTTTGCGCGAACTCATCCAATCTTTGATACGCACGCGCAAATTATCCAGGCGCGGCGACAAGGCCTGGATCTCCTCAACCGTTATTCCCCCTTCGCCTATGCTATCCCGTGTTAGATTGGCATTGTCCATCGACAGGCGACTGATTTCGATCACAGAACTCTCCTCACAATACGTATTGCGTTGCATTTTAAAGTGTAGCAGGTGTTTTGATCAAACCTGATCAAGGACTCAATTGAAGCACAATACCAGCCAATGGTGGCAAATTCATCGCGATTGAATAGGGAAGATTCATCCAGGGCACGTTTTCCGCGTCGATTACGCCGGCGTTTCCGATATTGCTACCACCATAAATCTCGGCGTCAGTATTCAACAATTCCCGGTAACGGCAGCAATGGGGGACGCCAATGCGGTAATCATGACGGGGTATCGGTGTGAAATTCAACACCACTATCACTTCCTGATCACCATCCATGCGCCGATAACTCAATACCGATTGAGAACTGTCGTGGCAATCGACCCAGCAAAATCCATCACTGGAAAACTCTCGGCGGAATAAGGCCGGTGTGCTGCGATAAACATGGTTAAGATCCTGCACCACGCGCAGCAAACCCTGATGCAGAGGATATTGCAGTACATACCAGTCCAACTGTCCATCAAAATCCCACTCTGGCCCCTGTCCATACTCATTTCCCATAAACAGAAGCTTTTTGCCGGGATAGGTAAAGAGGTAACAAAACAATAATCGCACATTGGCAAACTGCTGCCATTCATCTCCTGGCATGCGATAGCGAAGCGATCCCTTGCCGTGAACGACTTCATCATGTGAAAAAGGCAGCACAAAATTTTCGGTAAAACTATAGAGCTGACCAAAAGTCAGTTTTTCATGATGGAATTTTCTATGGATGGGATCCATCTTCATGTACTCCAGGGTGTCATGCATCCACCCCATATTCCATTTCATACTAAAGCCCAAACCGCCGAGATAGACCGGGCGCGACACCTGTGGCCATGCGGTAGACTCTTCCGCCATCACCAGCGTCCCCGGGAATTCGCTATGGGTCACGCTGTTGAGCTGGCGCAGAAATGCAATGGCGTCGAGATTTTCGCGACCGCCATATTCATTAGGAATCCAGTCGCCTGCTTCGCGCGAATAATCGAGATAAAGCATAGAGGCAACCGCGTCGACGCGCAGGCCATCGATGTGAAACTCCTCCAACCAGTACATAGCACTGGAGAGCAGGAAATTTTTTACTTCGTTACGGCCGTAATTAAATATATACGTACCCCAATCGCGGTGTTCTCCTCGGCGCGGATCCTCATGTTCGTATAGCGCGGTGCCATCAAAGCGACCGAGACCATGGGCATCCATAGGAAAGTGCGCTGGCACCCAATCGAGAAATACACCGATGTCGTGTTGATGGCAATAATCGACAAAGTAGCGAAAATCGTCCGGCGTACCAAAACGGCTAGTCGGCGCAAAAAAACCCAATACCTGATAACCCCATGAGGCATCGAGGGGGTGCTCAGTAATTGGCAATAACTCAATATGCGTGAAGCCCGCAGTAGTCACGTAGTCAACAAGCTCGTGTGCCAATTGTCGATAATTCAGGAAATGGTGACTGGCGTCTCGTCGCCACGAACCCAGGTGGACCTCATAGATCGACATGGGTTTTTCCTGCCACTGACTATGGGCACGGGTAGCAATCCAGTCCTGATCATGCCACAAAAACTCACTTTCTCTGGCAATGACACCGGCGCTTTTTGGGCGCAACTCAAACTGTTTTCCATAGGGATCGATTTTTTGTAAAACCTGGCCACTATCACGACTGCGGATTTCAAATTTGTAGAGTTCTCCGGCGTGTATATCGGGAACGAATAGCTCCCACAATCCACTCCCACCTCGACTACGCATAGGATGACAGCGTCCGTCCCAGTGATTGAAATTACCAATAACGCTTACTCGCTCTGCATTGGGCGCCCAGGTGGCAAACAATACGCCAACAACCTTATCGACACTCCAGGGATTGGCGCCGAGCAGCCGATAGATATGCCAGTGACGACCTTCGCCGAACAGGTGTATATCAAATTCCGGAATTTGCGCGGGAAAACAAAAAGGATCATAACGGACAGTTTCTCTGCCCTCAGCGTCTAGCCAACGCAATCGGTAGTGGGAAGTTTGCTTTAGGTCGCCACACCATTCAAAGACATCGGTGCCCTGTATGCGTGTCAGCTCCTGATCGAGATCGTCGATAAAGACTCGCTCGGCTCGTGGCAGAAAAACACTGACACAAGTTTCGTTCCCCTGCTGATGAGGCCCAAGAAACGCAAACGGGTTGTGTTCACGTGCCTCTAGCAAAGTCTGGTATTGTTTTACTGACATAAACCGGGTTCCTGTCAACCTGATTTAGTTTAGCAAAACTACTCAGATATTCTCTGACTAAATTAGCCACCGGGATGAAACTTGTGTATTGCGCGGAACGGGTCCGCGCAATATCACTTACTACTTGAAACTAATAAACATGGCCGAAGTCCATGCCTTCGCGCCATCTCGCTGGCTACCAATAAAGTAGACAGGTCGAAAACCATGAGGACCGTTATTGGCGGAGACTTCTATCGTTCCGCTGACTTCGCGCGGCACAGGTTCATCACTCAGACGCTCCAGGGCGATAAACATCTGCGCGCCGCCGAGCTGTCTTTGCAATGAACCTGCTTCGTTTTCCAATAGTTCTCTGCCGCTAACTTCCCACGTGATTGCCGGGCAATGCGCAAAGGGATTGCCATCAAGGGGATTACCAACTTTTACATAGCCATCGATCGTGGCTTCGATGCGTATCGTCGCCTGGGCTAGGCGCGTCAATTCATTTGCAATAATGCCCGTCAAACCACCTTTAGTACCGAAAACCGCGGTTCCCGGTACCCCACCGCCACAACGACCACGATGCTCGTCGCTATTGGCACTAACACCGATTTTGTATCCGCGGCGCATGGCGTCTTCATATAGCCAAGGGAAATGTCCCCAGGCAGATTCCACTTCAGCGAGTCTTTCGAGTACAGGGTGATGCCAGTCGAGATTGCACCGTCGCTGGACTTTGACCTTTACTCAAAGGGCCTGCCTGGTATTCGGCGCTAACATAGTTCGCCGCCGAAGGATCGACTGTTTGAAAAAGTGCCCAGTCAGAATAAAACTTGAAAGTTGCCTTTAGCCAGGCTCCGTCGGCAATGCCGGAGGCGCCCACCTCATAGTCGAGAACGATTTCCTCCCAACTACCCGCCACCAGCCTGTCGACATTACAACTGACCTTACCAAGAAAGGACATACTCTTGGTCTTTTCATACAAACCTTGTGGGGCAATATAATTACCCAGCTTTTCTTTCAATTCTTCGGGCGACATCTTTTCCATCACAAACCTCTTCTACGCCAAACGCCAAACTTCGTAGCGCTTTTCTATCTGTCTGAATATCAATCGTTCGAACGCGTATGACAAACCGCCGATGAGTGCAATACCCAACAACACCTGTCGCGCATTCCCTATCTCTCCACCCATGGAAACCATCCAGCCTATACCTTGCGTCGCACCGACCATTTCGGCGGCGACTAATGAACGCCAGGCCTGGCTGAAACCTATGCGCAAGGCTGCCGTTACAAACGGCAGACTTGCAGGAAGATAGACATACAGAAACAGCTGGCGCTTTTTCGCGCCCAGGGCGCGCGCCGCTTTAACCTCAGTACCCTGTATCTGTAACACGCCCTCCATGATGGTAATGATCATGGGATTCACCGCTGCGATAAAAATTACGATGGTGATAGTGGTATAACCAATACCAAAGATGATTAACATCAAAGGCGCCCACGCCACCGGCGGTATCGACATAAACAAACCGTTCAGAGGGACAATAAACTCGCGAAAGGGGCGATAAAAGCCTGCGAGAAAACCACAACACACGGCAACAATGATTGCTGAACCGAAACCTCCGGCAACCTCAAGCAAACTCATCCCCAGATGCGGCATCAGCTCACCATTACCCAACCACTCTGCGGCCTCTGCAAAAACATCCCACACCTGCGGAAGAATGTAAGAAGGAAATTGCGAAGCAGTCAGCATCCAGGCAACTAACAAAGCCGGAATCGACAATAGTGACCACGCAAATGGCTTGCGCTTGCTTTTTGTTTTTGTTTTTGTTGGTATGACATTACTACTCATAACAGTTACCACCCCAAAACATCTGAAACCTCAATCCTGAAACTACAGCCCTGCTTCCATCGTTGTCGCGTCACTCATAACACTGGCATCGACCAATTGCTTAGGTGTGAGTTCACCTTTGATGTAGCCGAGCTTGTATGAGTAGGTCATCAACTGTTGAATGAAATCCGAATCAGATTTCTTGATACTGGAGTCCCAGCCTATACGTTTGCGTGCCTGAGCAACGACTGCTGTACCGGGGTATTTCTTGCCGTCTGGGCCTTCAACGGTTTCCATTTTGAATGCTTCGGCAATAATGTCATTGCCCGCATCAGGCGCTGAATTGAGGAATTCGATAGCTTTGTTGTGCGCGCGCAATACTTTGGTAATTGCTGCGCGTTTTTCCTTCAAGACTTCGGGTGGCGCCATGACGACATACCAGGGATAACCCGGCACGGCCTCGTTCATATCGAAGATCACTTTGGTCGTGCCACGCAATTCATATTGACTGGTAAACGGCTCCCAGATGAACGCGGCATCGACTACACCGTTTTCAACAGAAGGGCCCATGTTACCCGGTGGCATTGGGATAACACGGACGTCCTTGTCCGCTTCCAGCCCCGCAGCTTCACCTAAAACATAACCCCTCAACAACACATCCATACCGCTGCCTTTTTTCACGCCAGCGATCTTCTTTCCTCTCAAATCTTTGAGTGAAGTGATTCCAGAATCTTTGCGCACGATTACCGCAGCCTGACCATAATTTACCTTGGCAAGAATCTGACTTTTCAGTCCGCGTGAGTACCAGTGATACACAGGAGGAGCACCGATGTAGGCCATATCAAGCTGGCCAGCTGCCAGCGCCTGATGCAAAATCGGCCCACTAGTGAATGACGTAATTTCAACTTCCACACCTTCTTTTGCAAACAATCCCTGCTTGTCTGCAATAACGACTGGGGCATTAGCCATCGCATATACCCAGCCTATTCTTACCTTTTCCTCCGCTGAAACCGTCGCCGATAACAACAGAACTAACACTGCGATTGATGCTCGTAACATCCACACTCCTCCTTGTTAATAAATACCAGATGCAGCTATACGGTCTCTGCCGACAGCTGCGCCTCTTCTTCCCTTTCACGTGATGTTTTAGCCCGTGCAACTTCAGGCAATTTTGTCTCGACACCCAGAGTAACTGCCGAGATATCCGCGATAAGCTCTTTTTTGTATTCCCAAAACAACTCGCTGGTTCGCGTTTCCGGGCCGCTACGTGGTCGTGGCAACTCATTACGCAATTCGCGATAAATACCAAAAGGTGGTTTGTTCAAGACGATGATGCGGTCAGACAAATAGATTGATTCATCAATATCGTGAGTGATAAACACAACTGTCTGGCCCAATTTATCCCACAGACGTAGCAATTCATCGTTCATGGTTTCGCGCGTAATCGCATCGAGCGCAGCGAAGGGTTCATCCATTAAAAGTAAGTGGGGTTCCAGCACCAGAGTCCTCGCCAGAGACACCCTTTGCTGCATGCCGCCAGATAATCTGGAAGGCAGGTAATCTTCAAAGCCAGAAAGCCCGACCATATCAAGATAGGTTCGCGCCTTATCGCGTCGGGCTTTGGCGGGCATTTCGTTATACATGCGCAAACCAAATTCGACGTTTTCAATCGCTGTCAGCCAGGGAAATAACGTAGCGGTCTGGAACACATAACCGAAATGCGGATCCTCCGGCGCGATTTCTCTGCCGCGCAATAAGACACCGCCATCATCGGGCTTGTAAAACCCGGACAACAGATTCAATAAGGTAGTTTTTCCGCACCCCGAAGGTCCAAGTATCGCAACAAACTCCCCCGCAGGGATTTCGATATTTAAACCTTTATAAATACTTAGTTCTTCGTTATAGGAAAAATACAAATCCTTGATGGCGAGCTTATCGCCACCAATACGACCAACATCTCGCACCGCTACAGACCTCCGCTAAAACGAAAACATCCGTAACACAGGTGATAATGTGATACTGCGTGTAATATCAGGTAAATCGGGCGAATAAAAAAGAAGAGTGTTGCGGCCCATCCATACGTAAAAAAATACACATCCCGTGTAACGCAGTAGACAAGCTAAACACTTCAGCGGAGGGTGTCAACAAGAAATCATTTCTTTGCCTATCAGAATTCTGTATTAGAACCCCGACACAAAAAACCGACATTTACATTTTTTTAATTATAGTTTTTAGCATCTCTCTCAACTGCTCACGAACATAAAAGTCGTTTTCATGCCGTACGAGATAGTTTAGCCGTTGATACAAACCTGAAAACTGGAGATCGTCGGCAGACATTAATGCAAGACCCGCCGCCGCATAGCGACGAACGTCTACACAATCATCATAGAGAGCCTGCATCAACACAAAGACGGGGGATTCGCTACGACTACGTATTTCTGCAAGCGTTGCTATCGCGCGCGTTCTCACCTTGTCATCGGCGCTAAAACACAAGGGCACTATTTCTGGTAATGCCGGCGTGGCTTTTTCACCCAGGCGGGATAATTCAGTCAACACATCACACAGTAAAGTTGGATATTCCGGGTCGAGACATTCACAAAGTTGCATAACATCTTCATTTATACGCCGTGCATGCAGTGACTGCTCCGTCATATGTCTCTCCCAATCCTGGATGTCTACGATATAGCAAAGAGTTTACGAAGTATAGACAACAACGAAAGTGAATAAAGTCACACAGAAAATCGACAGGGCGGGCAAAGATCCACTAATTATTTTTCGCGGGCTTCTTTTTCTTAACTCTAATATATAAAACCTTCATCACTTCGGCGACAACATCACCTTCTTCATCGCAAACATTGGCGGGCTTTTCGAATACGTACTTTCCGTCTTCATCCACTTTTTGCTTGATCGCCCGTATCTCCTCTTCCGAAAAGCGAAACTGCACCTTTACCGTACCACGTCCCGGCTTTTTGAAATCAATACGCGCACCTTTGTCCCACACAATGTAATCGCTACCGAGAATATTGATCAACATCATCATATAGAATGGGTCCGTCATGGCGTACATCGAACCGCCGAAGTGAGTACCCACATAGTTTCGGTTATACCAGCGCAGCTTCATGTGCACTTCCATAAAACGATAATCAGGTGCCACTTTAACGATACGGATACCCGCACCTCGAAAGGGACGCCAGTGATTACCCACAAACTTCAACAAGCCTACAGGCAATTTGTTCGCATTTCGTCTCAACCATTGCGCCAGCATATTCTCACGCCCTTCTGTCTTATTTACTCTGTTTCACAATTTTCAATTGCTCAGCATCGATGGCCACCGCTTCCAATAAATCATCAGGCGCAGGCTTTAACAAATCCTCTACCTGTTTTCCGATCTGAATAGCCGGATCCAACCAACGATTGGCCTGATCGAAGGGAATGATGACGGGCATCCGGTCATGTAATGGCTTGAGCACAGCATTGGCTTCGGTAGTTATGATGGTGCAGGAATCAATGATTTCATCATCCTTCTCCCAGCTCTCCCACAGTGCCGCAAGAAACAACGGTTGGCCATCACGGCGACGGATTTCGAATGGCTGTTTCTTCTTCTGCCCTTCCACGGTTTTCCATTCAAAGAAATCATCGGCGGGAACAATGCAACGACGATAACGATAAGCGGCACGAAAAGAAGGCTTTTCCGACAACGTTTCTGCACGGGCATTAAAGAGTTTGTATCCGATTTTTTTGTCTTTTGACCAGAACGGCACCAGCCCCCACTGAAAAACTCGCCAGTGGTTTTCGCCATGATGAGGCTGCTGTATGGCATAGACGTATTGGGAAGGAGCCACATTATAACGAGATCCCAGAAACTCCGGGGGACTACCAAAAATCTGCATTATTTTAACGGCCTTCTCTGCCGCAGCAGTTTGCGAAAGTCTTCCGCACACAATATGGACTCCATATATTAATAGTATGAAAGACTATCACATTTGCTTTTTGACAGGTCCACCCTGCAGTCGAGCATGCAGCCATGCATAGGCTTCGTCGCGGACGTCGAAAAAGGCCAGCTTGAGAAATTTTGGCCAAAAACGCTGGATGATCATTTGCGACTGCCGACCATTATTGACGATGGCGACAACCTCTATGACTTTATTGTGTCGCAAGGCGGGGAATGCACTGAAATCCATGGCGTAGGAATTCTTTCTATTCACCATGAAACCACGCGGCTTGCTCGGCAGATCAGCAAGCAAGTGCATCATCTCACTCAGTGTCTGTCCAGAAACCGTCGCGCCCTCGTCCACAATACCCTCTACGATGCCATCCTCGTGATCAAAGAGCGCAATCGGTCCCAGCCGAAATTCCTTCATTTATGGCCTCATACAAATGTACTACCTTATCGACCATATTTTGCGTTTCCTCAAGTTTTTCAAGACGGCAACGTCTACCTACCCCTGTTTTAAAGTGGTATTACAGCGCAAATTCGGCCACTCAAAAACGAATTGTGCAAGGTCTCCCGTGGGCTTAAAAAAATACCACCTCGCCGTCAGGCACTACCGTAACTTGATAGTCGTGATGGTTATAGCGTAGGCTTCCGCTTTTACCACGTATAGCTTCTTCATTCTGGTACATGAGAAACGCACGCACATCCAGATCCGCAGTCTTCTTGTTACGAAAGCGTACTTTTTTCAATAAGCAGTCGGAACAATAGCCGACGTATGGCAAAAGATTCCCACTTTTCAGTTTAGGTCAAATTTATAGATGCGTGTTATTTCGCAGCGGTCCTGATGCGTATCGCTTTCCTGTCGCCCTTCTTTGCCGGATATCGCAGCCCATGTCTAATTACCCATTTGACTTCCCTGCTCGGATTCTCCAGCCATTTTTCGAAAATTCCGTAAACCAGTTCAGGGTGATCTTTCACGATATCACCAAAGTGATTGGCAACACTGCGTCGCACATACAGACATGAATCAATTTTCAGTTTTTCCAGTATCGGCAAGACTGGCCCAGGATTTTCAATAAATGCTGGAATACGTGGCGCCCATGGCAATCTCGGACGCGTCCCCTCCGAACACAATCGGCGCACATGAGGATCGGGATCACTTGTCCACTCCAATAAAGTACCCAAGGTGCGTGCCTGCTGCTGAATCAGAAATGGGCGAATAGAAAACTCTGAAGTGTTGCGCTTCGTCAATTCATACTGTGCCCGCATCGAAACGGCAAAGGGATCTTCACCCTCGTTGTGTTTGGCATCCAAACCAAATTCCGACACAAAACAACCATGCGTGTGATAGAAGAAAACCGCCAAACCCAAGCCTTCGGTTTCCCCATTCGGCGGAGTTAAAGAAGACAAAAGAATGTCGATCGCCGTTGCATATTTTTGCGGCAAGTACGAGCGTAGCGCCTTAGCGATATGTGTTCCACGTTCGAGAAATTCCAGCGCATCCAAACCCGACAATGCAGCGTCTTGAAATTCTTTTGCCTTGAAAGCTGGATAGACGAATGCGAGATTATTGGCCAAATACCGAACCGCTTCCGGGCCCAATACGTTTTTTAACGGGAAGCCTTTTTGAATAACTTTGGGTGCGTCTGGAATGCGTAGCATAGTCTCAATAAAAAATGGATGCGCCAGGTACAGACTTGTATTAAAACACAGAGCCTCCCGTTCCATACACTCAGATTGCGTTCCTCGCTTTTCATCGCGTCGCGATCCCAAACGGCCTAGAACCCTCTCAAAATACGCCCTCTTACACCCGGGCCACTTTTCACGCCAGCAGTGGTAATGTTTTTCCTTGAAAAATCACCCATATTTCTATTAAATCAATGAGGTATTAGCGCGGCCTGGAAAGATAGGTAGCCTCGCCCGGAAAAATAGGAGGAAAAACCTCCTGTCGTGATTTGAGGTGTTCTATAAGCGGGGCACATTAAATTCGGATAAACAGTAAGTTGCTCGCGAATTATGATATCTGATCGAGATATCTTAAGAAGGGGCTACTGATAAAAATGTTAGCTTTATAAGACACAAAACATATGCACAAGAATCAACTCAATGTCGAAACCCCAATAGGCACGTTACTATTTCACGTAACTGCTGGTGAAGGTGATATTGAAAAGGCTCATATATCAGAATGCACTATAGAACCCAAAATCCCAGATGGAATGAGTGTTAAAGGCTGTAAAGCTGTGCTTTTAAGAAATACGTCAATAACTCCTCTCAAGAATGTAGTTTTTTCTTGTTCTTGGCATGGGTTGAAGGCAACGGGCTATGGGAACTCTGGCGAGGGTCTAGATGCTTGGGAATGGGAACATAATAAAACACTGGTTATGATCGGAACCGAAGATGATGAGTATCTAGGTTCAAGAGTAAAGCTGAAAAAAACCTCTTCAACCTATTACCCAATAACAATGGAAGACAACAGTATAAAAATACATGTTAGTGAGTATCCTGAAAATAAAGAACTATCACTTCATTTCATTATTTCATGGAATTCAGTCCCAGAAGAAGTTGATAGTTCTTGTTGGTACGCAGTTGATGTTCCACATGAGAGGGTGCTGGAAGAATGCAACTAAAAGCTAACAAGGCGCTCGTTCGGACGCAAACTACGCTGCGCTTCGTTTGCGCCGCACAGCTTCAACGTTGAACGTATCCGCTGCGCGGAGGAATAAAATGTCAAGAAAAGGAAAACAAGAAAATGACAATAACGCTGCAAGAGGTGTTTGCCACCTCGTTTGATGATTATGCGTCAACACGTCGACTTCCAATAAAGCATTATAAAGCTGCGGAGTCGATAATCACGTGCAGAACCCCGGCACAGGGTGGACACGTGCAACGATGTCCCGATGGACATGAGCAACACATACAATATCACTCGTGTCGACATCGCAGTTGTCCGCAGTGTAACAGTTTTGTGAAAGAGCAATGGTTGCAACGACAGCGAGAGCGTTTGTTGCCGATGGATCATTACCATGCGATTTTCACATTGCCGCATGAGTTTCATGGGCTGTGGCGATTCAATCAACGGCAGATGACGCAGCTGTTGTTTAAGTCGGTCAGCGAAACGCTGCTCACACTCTGCCGAGATAGAAAGTACATGGGTGGTGTACCCGGCATGATGTTGACCTTGCACAGTTGGGGACGCAACTTGAGTTTGCATCCACACATTCATTGCTTGATCAGCGGCGGCGGATTGGATCATGAAGGACGGTGGCGAGAGGTGAAGAACAGTTTTCTGTTACCGTCTCGTGTTGTGCGTAAGGTATATAGAGGGAAGATGTTGGCGTTGATCCGGCAAGGGTTGGACGCGGGTGAGTTAACGTGGCCACCGGGAGACCGTGAAGTGCCAATGGATCATTTGCTGTCGCGTGTGACTCGCAAGCATTGGCATGTGCAGATACAGCCACCGTATCGTCATGGTAAAGGTGTAATGATGTACCTGGCCCGATACGTAAAGGGTGGGCCGTTGAGTTCACGCAAGTTACTCAGTGTGGATGCAGGTAGTGTGAGTTTTCGTTATCAAGACCACCGAGACGGACAGAACAAACAGCTTCAACTGGAGAAGGGACACTTTCTGGGTCGATTGCTTGAGCATGTACCGGAACCGGGCCAAAATGTGGTCAGGCATTATGGTTTGTATGGCCATCGCGCAAAGGCTAAACGCCAGCAAGTACGAGAAGCACTGGGATTATCACTGGAACAGGACGCGCAGCCAATAAGTTGGGAAACGTTTCTGCAAAAGCTGGGTGATAAGACCAAAGGGTGTTGTAAGGTATGCGGCAAATCGCTGGTCATGGGTGTACGCGTCATTAAAAATTCCTTCTATAGGGAACAGGTGGTTAGGAACGTTCAACAAGGCGCTCAACGCGGAAATCGCAACGTGGGAATGGTTAGAACCGGGGCGCTCCAGGGAAAACCGATATTTTTTTGGCCGGGCGATTCCGGTTAGCTAATCGTTATAACTCTATATGGACATAGAAGAATACCGAAACGAAATTACTCCGGAAATGATGGAGCTATTACTGGATGCAGATCCGAATAAGGAAGCTGTGCTACGTTATTTTGATATATCGACTAAATTTATAGCAAAGGAAGGCAATACGATAGTTGGAGTCATCGTATTGCTTGTAACTCCATTGGATGCTGAGATAAAAAACATCTCCGTAGTCGAAAAGTATAGATGCAAGGGTATCGGCAGTAAACTCATTGCAGAGGCAATTAAATATTCTAAGAGCCGAAAGTTAGGCAATATTGTCATAGGTACTTGTAATTCCAGTCTTGACCAACTACGGCTATATCAGTCTAGTGGTTTTCGAATTTGTGATGTGGTGGTTGGGTATTTTGATAGTTATCCAGGGCCAATATTTGAAAATGGTATTCAATGTCGTGATCAAGTGCTTCTTAGGTACGAGTTATAACAAGCAGAGCCAGTTCGCCCTTGCAGGGCCGGACCTCGCTCCGCTCGGCCGCTGCTCTGAGCGTTAGACGCACTAATGATTGACAACGAAGAATACGCATTGATGGAAAAGTATCGCTCTAAAGTCTTATCTATCACCGAGAAATTTAAAGATAGGCTAGGGGCGGATCTATTTGAAGAGGTTAGACACCTGCTTGAGCACAATGAAAATGGTGAAGCTTTGCGGACTTTGGCTTGGATTATTTCCGATGAAGGTATTAACGCATCACGAGATGAGATTGCCAATATAGTTGAGTTGTGTGAAGACCTGGTCATTCCTGAAGATTTGCCTAAGATGTTTCGTATGCTTCGGGAGTTTCAAGTGATAGTGTGGGAAGATGGTAAGGACAACCCAGGAACCAGAGATATTATTGAGGCTATAAGTCTTGAGGACGCTGTTAAGATATTGCGCTCAAGATACGGTGATGACATAACATATACAATGCATAATGCTGAAGATGCTGACAAGCCAAGATAAATATCAAGCGTACTATAGCATCGCGTCTAACAAGCGGGTCAAAAACGCCCGCACAATTCGCGGGCTCGGACGCGCAAAAGACGCGCGCCGTTTACCCTAGTCGTTATGTTTCTGGAAGAGGAAGGGTTTGGATTTAACTAGAGCAAAGAAAATTTCGGTTGTTGGTAATTCCGGCTCAGGCAAATCAACTCTGTCTAGAAGGCTTGGGAAAGTTTTTGCTATCGAGGTTTTTACAGTAGATAAAATTTATTGGCAGCAGGGATGGAATATGAAGCCACACAAAGAATACAAGAAAATACATGACGCATGGTTGAATTCCGACTCCTGGATTATTGATGGTATTGGTTACTGGGACGAAATGCAACAAAGACTATTTCAATCTGATGTTGTCATATTTCTAGATGTACCTGCAGATACTTGCTCAGAAAGAGCAGATAATAGAATAAAGGCTGAGGAGTATTCTCCAAACCAAGATATTGCTGAAGGCTGTATATATGGGAATGTCCGAGAGCGACAGATGGAAGTGATAAAATATTTCCATGAATCCTTGAGACCAAAACTTATTGACTTCCTGTCAAAGCTTGACAGTGAAAGAGTGTTAACTATTGGCAGTTACGACGATTTAAAATTTGAAAACAAAACATAACAAGTCGCTCGTTCGGACGCAAACTACGCTACGCTGCGTTTGCGCCGCACAGCTTCAACGTTAGTAGGCGCCATGCGTATAAATATGAATAAGAAACTAGCCTTTATTTCCTTTTGCCTTATTGTTCTTTCGTCTATTAGCATCGTTCATGCAAAGGAAAGTCGAAGAATTGCCGACGGAATTGGGATTTACGGATCAGAGCTTCTGGCACTTATAAATCTGGAGTGGAAATCAAGGACCATATTGCGCAGAAACTTGCGGGCGAGTGTGGGTGTGTTGCCGAATGTTACAGGCCAATTCGAACTTACATCAGGGTGCCTATCTAGACCCTGTTTTGAGATGCACGCTACAGCGGGAGTATTTGCGGGTTGGTATGATTCAAGAGGGATTTACTTGGGCCTCGGATCAGATATACAACTGTTTCGAAAGTTGCACGGTCGAGTGCAAATGATTATTTTTAACTCTATGAGTGAAACAATAAATGATGGAATATTCCCGCTTGTTGGCGTTATTCACAGGTATTAGTTTCTATAGCGTTTCGCCTACTAACAAGCGGCTGTTGGGGCGGCCGCTATCGCGGCCAGGACAGCCTACGCTACGCTCCGGCTGCCCCAAAGCCGGGCGTTGAACGTATCCGCTGCGCGGAGGAATAAAATGTCAAGAAAAGGAAAACAAGAAAATGACAATAACGCTGCAAGAGGTGTTTGCCACCTCGTTTGATGATTATGCGTCAACACGTCGACTTCCAATAAAGCATTATAAAGCTGCGGAGTCGATAATCACGTGCAGAACCCCGGCACAGGGTGGACACGTGCAACGATGTCCCGATGGACATGAGCAACACATACAATATCACTCGTGTCGACATCGCAGTTGTCCGCAGTGTAACAGTTTTGTGAAAGAGCAATGGTTGCAACGACAGCGAGAGCGTTTGTTGCCGATGGATCATTACCATGCGATTTTCACATTGCCGCATGAGTTTCATGGGCTGTGGCGATTCAATCAACGGCAGATGACGCAGCTGTTGTTTAAGTCGGTCAGCGAAACGCTGCTCACACTCTGCCGAGATAGAAAGTACATGGGTGGTGTACCCGGCATGATGTTGACCTTGCACAGTTGGGGACGCAACTTGAGTTTGCATCCACACATTCATTGCTTGATCAGCGGCGGCGGATTGGATCATGAAGGACGGTGGCGAGAGGTGAAGAACAGTTTTCTGTTACCGTCTCGTGTTGTGCGTAAGGTATATAGAGGGAAGATGTTGGCGTTGATCCGGCAAGGGTTGGACGCGGGTGAGTTAACGTGGCCACCGGGAGACCGTGAAGTGCCAATGGATCATTTGCTGTCGCGTGTGACTCGCAAGCATTGGCATGTGCAGATACAGCCACCGTATCGTCATGGTAAAGGTGTAATGATGTACCTGGCCCGATACGTAAAGGGTGGGCCGTTGAGTTCACGCAAGTTACTCAGTGTGGATGCAGGTAGTGTGAGTTTTCGTTATCAAGACCACCGAGACGGACAGAACAAACAGCTTCAACTGGAGAAGGGACACTTTCTGGGTCGATTGCTTGAGCATGTACCGGAACCGGGCCAAAATGTGGTCAGGCATTATGGTTTGTATGGCCATCGCGCAAAGGCTAAACGCCAGCAAGTACGAGAAGCACTGGGATTATCACTGGAACAGGACGCGCAGCCAATAAGTTGGGAAACGTTTCTGCAAAAGCTGGGTGATAAGACCAAAGGGTGTTGTAAGGTATGCGGCAAATCGCTGGTCATGGGTGTACGCGTCATTAAAAATTCCTTCTATAGGGAACAGGTGGTTAGGAACGTTCAACAAGGCGCTCAACGCGGAAATCGCAACGTGGGAATGGTTAGAACCGGGGCGCTCCAGGGAAAACCGATATTTTTTTGGCCGGGCGATTCCGGTTAGCTAATCGTTAGGCATATATGGAGTATTCCGTGGTAAAAATAATTCTATTAACAGCTCTATTGATGCTGAGTCAAAACGCAAAGGCTATCGAGTCCGTTCAAAGCGATAATCGTTCATGTGGCACTAACGCAGCATCCGATGCTAAGTCCGACATAAATGAGCCGTTAGATCGAGAAAAGGCCTTAATGAACATAGACGCGTATCTCGCTTTTGTTTTAGAAAAAGTAGATCCTGCGGTATCGATCCTGGATCAAGAAAAATTGATAAAATTTTTAGAAAAATCTCAGGTAAATGAGTATGAAGATTGCGGCGGGCCTATTTTCCAACTTGCGACAAAACAGATTTTTCAACGCCTTGATAAAAACTCAGAACAATGCGATTTTTTTCAATTGGCGCTAGCAATAAAAGCACTGAATCATACTATTAAAGGAGTTAGCGAGTGCGCCCTAGAGAAATGCAGCGTATCGTCACAATCGATAGCAGTTGGACAAATGATGCAGCAGAGTTATCGTGGAAAGCTTTTAGCTAAAGCCTGTAGGGAATGGGTGGCAAGGTTAAATTAATGCCTAACAATAAGCTTTTGAGCGCCGCTATCGCGGCTGGGACTGCCTACGCTGCGCTTCGGCAGCCCCAAAGCTGAGCGTTAAATGTACAAAATAGTATGAGAGATCGCATTCTTCTTGTTATCGCAATCCAAGTCATGGCTGCATGCTCAAATTTGGGAGTAAATGAAATCGATCGGGTATCTAAAAATGACAGATGTCCAAGCGGATTCAATTTCCAAGAAAAAGAAGAAGAAACCGGAAAATTGCTAAATGTGTGCGCCCTAGAGATTCGCGAATGGAGATTTTACACAGGAGGAATATTTGGAAAAAGTATTTTGGCCACTCAAAGTGGCACTCCACGATTATCTATAGATGAAGGTAGAGTGGGAATATTAAAGGGGATAGATAGTCCTGCCATTGTTGAAGTCAGGTACATTGATGAATCTACGGATTCTATTTTTATTGATAACAATAAGAAAATGATAAACCGAATAGAGTATGTTGATAGTGACAGATATTATGATGATAAAAATGGTGATGGGAATCCAGATTTACACCATGACTACATCAAAAAAAGTACTAGAATCAGAATCGGAAATGAATGGTTCGTTTTGAGAAAAATTGAGAGCCAAGACTCAGAATTCACGGAAATAAATAAAGACGGCGTCTGGAAACGAGTTAATAAGAATGTATATCCATACAAAATTGAGTAAGATAGCTAGACATTTAACAATGCAAGCCAGTAAAGCCCCTTCGGGGCCGGACCTCGCTCCGCTCGGCCGCTGCTCTTAACGTTATGCATATAGAGCACTGAGGAACTATTAATGTGGTATCACGCTATTGCGCACTATGGAACACGAAAACGCTATTGGTGGAATCGTGATCGAGATGACTTAGTTCAAGATATTATTGTTCCCTTTGTTGCAAAACAGGTTAAACCGTTAACAAGAGCCGGAGTATCTTCACTTTTTAATTTTGGTTCCGCATCGTACATTACGATCGTTAAAACAAAAACTAAAATTAAACGACCAGCTAAAGGAAAAACACCCTCTGAGTTATCGAATGAGCAGTTCATAAAGAAGAATGCAGCAACTGACGAGTTTCTTGATGAGTTAACGGTCCTTTCCTCCAGTGCAGCAACAAGGTCCATGATTGAGCGTGCTCTGACACCGCCCAAAGACCAAATATTTACAATAATGAAATTCGGTGATGATATTTTAGATTCAGCATATGAGGGAGTAATCAAGCCACTGGCGGAAGAGTATGATTTAGAAGCCGTTAGGGTAGACGAGATTCAAGATAGTGGCCAAATATCACAACAAATTTTAGAGAATATAGCTTGTAGCAGAATCGTTATTGCTGAACTCACTGGTGAGCGACCGAATTGTTACTATGAGGCAGGCTTCGCACATGCGCTGGGAAAAGAGTTGATATTCATAATAAACGAGGATTCCAAAATACATTTTGATCTCTCGGGATATCGTTTTATTACGTGGAAAACCGAAGCTCAGTTACGTAACCGGCTACGTGAAAGACTAGAGTCCATTTCTGAAAAAGGTGCTGGATAGTGATAATGCATAACAATAAGCTTGTGTGGGACGCTTGCTACGCTGCGCGCCCCACAGCTGAGCGTTAGATTTCTAATAGAGATATAGAGAGACGAAATGGATGTCACTAGCGTACTAAGAGATGAGCTTTTCAAGCCAGCGGTAACTCTACTGGGTCCAGGAGCTATTGCTGTTACTCCTTATCTAATCTATTTTTCGGCGCCCAGCTCCCATATTCATAAGTTACTCTCGTCACATGCCGGAATTACCGCCGTAACAGTTGTTTTCATATTTGTAGTAGTAGGTTTATTGATGGATAATCTTGGTGCTAGAGTAGAAATATTTTTCGATAAAAAGCTTTCATCTACAGACGGCTATACGGATCATGATGAGAATTGGAAGAAATTTTGGCGCGTCGCCTATAAGGATGAGCCAGTAGGGCATCGATATTTAAGGACAATTGTTCTCAAGCTGAAATTCGAACTAAATACTCTAAGTTCACTTCCATTTTTCTTTTTAGGTCTTCCGTTAGTTGCATATGTAGATATTGTTACGGTAGCAGAGTGTGTGATACTTCTTTTGGGCTCGATGTTTCTTTTCGTTTTTCTCATTTTTGAGATTGAGTTAACAGTGAAACTTTTAAGTGATATTAGAAAAGAGCTCTTAAAAGGAATAATCAATTTAGAGAAAATCTAACAATAAGCTTTTGATCGTCGCTATCGCGACTAGGACTGCCGGCGCTACGCTTCGGCAGCCTCAAAGCTGAGCGTTAGCTCTATAAAGGTGGCAAATGACGCGACTATCTGAAACGAGCGATGGCATTTCTTGGATAGATCAGTTTCGGCCAGAAGATCAGCGCCTAGCTTATTCTTTGCTGGATTCGCTCGTGTTGATTGAGCACGATGAGCTTGTAAGTGGCATTCAAGATCTGATCAAGAAAGTGGCAAGTAACAACAAAGGTGTAATAGGAATATTCGCGGAGAGAGAGATTAGACGTGGAAAAGGTGGCATTCCCAACGCGTTGTACAAGCAACCCAGGAAAAAAAAGAATAGGAGAGCATTTGGGCCAGGTCCGCAGCCTGTGAAACCGAAACATGCTCATGACCTGACAGTTGGTAGTGAAGGAATTATTGCTTGGTTGGTAACAGATATATGCAAACAGTACCCCAAACGCTTTATTTCGCACCCTAGCCCAGGACAAATAAGAACAAAAAGAGTGCGGAAGTTCATGTTGGTTACTGACATGATTGGAAGCGGTCGTCGAGTTCGTGAATACCTCGACTCAGCATGGAAGGTTGCGAGCGTAAAAAGCTGGAAATCCTTGGGTCTTTTGGACTTTACCGTTATTTCGTATACCGGAACGGAATTGGGGGTTTCCTTGTCAAGGTCCCACAAAACAAAGCCGAATGTTCTGATTGCTAGATCATGTCCAACAATATTTACTGAATTCGATAACGAAACAGCAGAAGCAATACGATCTCTATGTATGCATTATGACCCCATAGACCATGACCGAATTGAGTCATTGGGATATGGAGGGTCTGAGGCCCTGGTCGTGTTTTCTCATAGCTGTCCTAATAATGTACCAAGGCTACTATTCAAAACAGATATAAAGAAAAAATGGAGGCCGATGTTTCCGAATCGCGGCACAGCTTCTAGCCGAAATGCCTTTAAGTCAGTTAAGGGGAATAGTGATTTGAGGCATAAACTGGCCAGAATGAATGAAGCACGATTGTCTAACGGTGATTGGGTGTCTTTGTATAGTGAAGAAGGTAAAAACATGCTCTTGGTCTTGGCCGCAATTCGAAGCGGCCCGAGGCAGTCTGAAGCTATATCAAGAAAGACAGGCCTCAATATTCTAAAAATAGATATTCTTTTAGAAAATGCTACTAAGTGGGGATGGGTAGATTCGAATCGACGACTTACAGCTAGCGGCAAAGGACAGCTAAATTACGCAAGGAAAATCAAAGCTAATCACAACAATCATGAAGAAAAAGTAAAACAATACTACTTTCCTAAATCGTTGAGGGCTCCTGTTGATGCATCTAGTTCACGCTGACTCGGTTCTACCGGGTTGGCAACAGTATGACAAATCAGATTTGTCACGCTCACGGAGAGCAGATTACTGCATCTCTATGGAAGAGCTCGCGCTTGCGCTAAGGTCTGTCGCGCTTTCCGCGCGGCGGAGTCTTGCGGGCAACCGCGACAGATCTCACCCTCGGGTGTCAAAGTAGATGCATCACTGGAACCCTCAACAATTTAGGAAAGCCGCAGAAGAGGAAGAGCTTGATCCGAAAGTCTTGGACAACGCAGTCTCGAACGCGGAAATTATTCGAACAATAGATCCAAGGCTTCCGCCTGTATTCTCTCTTAGGCATCTAGCCCATTATGCGGAGGTCGACTATTCTTTACTACGTAGAACGGTCGAAAGAGATGGCGATGAACCATACATAAGCTTTAAACTAAAGAAGAATGGGAAAAGTACTTTTAGGATAATCTGCGCTCCAGATACCTTTCTTCTTAAAACACAACGCTGGATAGCGCAAAATATTCTTTCGGTTGGGGCGCAACACCACTCGAGTGTGGCCTATGCAAAAAGCTGCAATATCGTGGATGCTGCCAGTATTCACTGTGGCTGCAGGTGGCTAATCAAGCTAGATGTAGCAAATTTCTTCGAGTCATTTTCGGAGATTGCTGCATATCGTGTGTTTCGTTCATTTGGGTATCAAGCACTAATTTCTTTCGAGATGGCGAGATTATGTACGAGGCTTGGTGGACACACGCACGCACGCTCTGGTAGTCGATGGTATGTACGGCCTAATCATAACTATAAAATAGATGGCTACAAAAACGGGCGCATTGGCCATATTCCTCAAGGCGCGCCGACCAGCCCAATGCTAACGAACTTGGCCTTAAGGGATTTTGATCGTGATATCGAAAGCATCGCTGCCGAATATGGGATGTATTACACAAGATATGCGGACGATATGTTTTTTTCTACCAAAGATCAGTCTTTTAATCGTGAAAAAGGAAGAAACATAATCGCGAAATTGTATGCACGTATGAAAGCAGAAGGCTTCCGGCCCAATATCGCTAAGACTCGAATGCATAGTCCTGGAGCCAGAAAGATTGTGCTTGGCCTTCTTGTTGACGGTGTTGCGCCCAAACTCACTCGTGAATTTCGATCTAAGATTCGAATGCATTTGCATTACTTAAAACACGAGAAAATAGGTCCCGCCCTACATGCGCAGAAGCGTGGCTTCGATTCGGTCATGGGGCTAAAGAACCATATTGAAGGGCTTATCAGTTACGCACACCAAGTTCAGCCTGAGCTAGGGGCTCGCTGGCGAGATGAGTTTCATAAGATAGAGTGGGGGGCATATGTTTAGCTCGGTAAATGAGAGCTAACAATCACATACACTCGGACAACAAAAAGCGCCGCTCGTACCTCGCTCTGCTTTTTGTTGCCGGTGATGTGTGGCGTTATTCGCACAAATGAAAGTTCAGAGAATGAATAAAATAACAATTACCATTATATTAAGTTTAGTCTGTTTTTCGTTGAGTTCCCTTGCATGTTTCGCGAGCAACTATGAAATCTATCATGTGAGCGAAAGACATTACGAATCCGGAAGCCAAGGAAGTGGCTATAGTTTCTCTTGGCTGGATAGTAATTCCAGCCTAGCTCTTTCTGGTAAAAAAGGGCTCGATAAAGGTACGAGCACGGCAATCGGAGCGTCTCTTGGGGCGCTAATGATGTCAATTGTTACTTTCTGTGGAGACGGGTTCCGATTTTATAGTAGTCATCAATGCAGTCTCGTTAGCATACCTGCCATAATATTTGGTGCGTTAGCGGGAGGCGCTGCTGGTTACGCACTTGTATATCAATCTGAACATACGATGGTAGCATATCGTGCTAGCTTCTAGTTTCAGGCGAATAACAATCAGGCCAAGAGCATTCGCTGCGCTCATTCGGACGCTTCGCGTTGCTCAGCGCCGCTTGCCTAGGCGTTATGTTTCAGCGTGAAAATGACAGATATGGATAACGAACAAAAGTATTTAGAGAAAATAAGAGAAATTGGCCACGTATGGGTGGCAATGAAGCGAAATGTTGCACTATCCTTCGTCGA